>TARA_R110000765_G_scaffold9171_4_pt1 | contig 12886 bp, 11 predicted proteins | sample TARA_R110000765 | Tara Oceans TARA_R110000765 (sample SAMEA4398168) | marine metagenome | biome: Polar Biome; feature: [MES] marine water layer (ENVO:01000295) within the mesopelagic zone...; material: water (ENVO:00002006), including particulate matter (ENVO:01000060) such as...... | reverse complement strand
CCGTACTGTGATGCCCGAACACCTACGAGACAAGGCCCTATGGGTCCGCCTAAGCTGACGTACTGCCGGAGCTGTAAAGCACCGTTCCATCCCCTTCTAAAGACAACGAGGTAGACATGATGACTGGCAAACACACGACCGACAAAGACGAAGCACTTGCTTACGGGGGCCAGCGAATGAGCGACGACACCCTTTGTCCATGCGGTGACTATGACGACGAGATCGAACAGCTACAGGCCCGCATCGACGATCTAGTCGCCGAGATCGAACGGCTGCAGGACAAGCTCGACGAACTATCTCCCCCGGATTGTGTGTACGACCCTAATGAGTGACCAACCAACCGACGACCACGAGGCAAACATGATAATCGCAATCGACCCCGGAAAGATCTCCGGTATCGCCGTGTATGGTGACGGCCAGTTCCGTACCTACGAATACGATGTGCAGTCCACCATCCGGTTCGTCGACAGCGTGTGGTATCAGTTGCACGGCGACATCGAGGTGGTGTCCGAGAAGTTTACGATATCCGAGAAGACCATCAAGACATCATTATCTACTGATGCGCTAGATATTAACGGGTGGCTCCGTATCGAAAGCGAGCGGCTCGGATTCCCGTACAAGGAGCAGCCGGTGCAGAAGAGCGCCAACAGCTTCGCATCTGATGACAAGCTCAAGGCGGTGGGTTGGCACACCCCCACCAAGGATGGGCACGCTAACGACGCCGCCCGCCACCTAATGGTGTACCTGTGGCACGAGCACCGTGCCATCTTTAACCAGAACCTTATGCCCTCCCTCGCAAAGGCTGTATTGAATGCTTAACCTAACCCTCGACGGGAGCACCGTCATGATCGAGGCTCCGCCTCGTGAGACAGTGCGCCTCAAACGTGTACCCGGAACCCGGTACTACAAGTCCATCGACCGGTGGGCGATGCCGCTTACTATGACGTCTGTGGCATGCTTACAGGAGTGGCCTACTGGTGTAGGGATGGACGAGGATATCGTCGCTGCCTTTGATGACCTCAGCCTGTGGGGTACGACACAAGACACTATCCGAAACGATACCCGCCCCCTCAAGGGACGTGAGTTTCTGTACCCTTTCCAGGCAGCGGGCGTGAGGTTCATTGGTAAGGGCAAGCGGGTGCTGGTGGCGGACGAGATGGGCACGGGAAAGACGGTGCAAGCCATCACTGCTATTGACCTCGCAGACGCTTACCCGGCGCTCATCATCTGCCCTAACTCCTTAAAGCACAACTGGGCTAAGGAAGTAGAGATGTGGTCCGACGCTACCCCTGTCGTCATCGAAGGCACCGCTACCAAGCGGGCCAAGCTGATCGCTGATGCGTGGGAGCTGCAAGACAGAGAGCAGCAGAACGTCGTCATCATCAATTACGAGTCGCTCGTGAAGCACACGAAGGAGAAGTCGTTCGGCAACACCGTGCTCTCGGACAAGGACAAGGAACCAGGAGAGCTGAATGATATTCCTTGGCAAGCAGTGGTGGTCGATGAAGCGCACCGCATCAAGAGCCCGAAAGCACACAGTACTCGTGCAGTGTGGGGGGTGTCGCAGATGGCGCCCTATCGCATCGCACTTACTGGGACACCAGTGGTTAACAACCCAGATGATCTGTGGTCCATCATGCATTTCCTTGATCCCGAAGGTTTCCCCTCCCGAACCCGGTTCCGAGACCGGTACTGCCTCATGCGCCCGGGGTACCACGGAGGAGTCGAGAACATGGGGCTCCAAGAGGGACCCCCACGAGCTGAGTTAGATCTACAGGTCCGTCCCCGTTTCATTCGCCGAACCAAGATGGCAGTACTACCAGAGCTCCCAGACAAGATCTTGTCGACGAGGCGCATCCCTCTCACGCCCGCTCAGACTAAGGCGTATAACCAGATGGTCAAGAACATGATGGCCGAGTTGAAGAGCGGCATCCTTATGGCTACCGATCCTCTAACCCTCCTCGGGCGTCTACGTTACGTGGCGTCAGCGATGCCCGAGGTGAACGAGGACCTCGACGTTATATCTTTGAGTACTCCAAGTAATAAGCTCAACGAAGTCAAAGATATATTGGAAGGTGGTTCTGGGCAGCTTGTTGTTTACGGGGAGTCACGAAAGCTTATGGAGCTACTACAAGAAGAGTTATGGCGTAGCTACTCTGTGGGCATGATTACGGGCGCTGTGCCCGTGCGTGTGCGGCAGGGCTACGTGGATATGTTCCAACGAGGCGAGCTAGATATTATGCTCGCCACTACAGGGGCGGGGGCCGAGGGCATTACGTTGACCGCAGCGAACCGTATGGTTGTTGTACAGGAGAGCTGGTCGAACGTGGCGAACAAGCAGGCACATGACCGTATCCACCGTATCGGTCAGGACCGTGGCACGGAGATTATCACGTTGATCTCCGAGGGTACGGTTGATGAGGCAGTACATCGAGCTACCGTAGAGAAGGAGGGCCAGCTACAAGCGCTGGTCCGGGACCCGGAGTGGCTAATGGCCGCTGCGAGAGGAGACCTGTAATGGCAGCAATTAAGCACGGTACCTGGCAAGGGTACAAGCAAGAAATATACATAAGAGATGGGACTTGTGGTGCATGTAGAGAAGCATGGCGAACATACTGCTATGGAAGAGCTGACGCTCGAAGCCTATCGGGCAACACTATTCAAGTACCACGAACTAATAACGGAGAAACGGAATGAGGACAGTACGAGTGTCCGAGCTGAAGCGGTGGCTGAAGTGCCGACGATCAGCGCATTTAACATACCAGCTAGGGTATTACGGGTCGGGTATCGAGGCAGAGATCGGCACGTACGTGCACGCCTTGCTCGCCGAGTATTACAGTGGTTCGTTCCCGTTCCATACGGAGGAAGTTAACCCTGAGGTCTTAGCTACGGGTGACGCCATGTTCAACACCTACGTGGTTGAAGTGGAGGGGGAAGGGCTCGACATAGGGCAACGCACCATGCACGTGGAGAGCCGGTTCGAGGCAGAGGTCGGGGGCGTAACCTTATCTGGCGGGGTCGACCACATCTACCACGACGAAATCCTGAACGGTGTCGTCATACGGGACCACAAGACCGTAGGTAGGTGGGCCCCTCCAGCGCAACGAGACTACCAGCTCATGACGTACGCCTGGTTAGCTAGAGAGAACGGTATCGAGGACATCGTTGCCTTCGAGCACAACCAGATTAAGCGCAACAAGCGTACACCAGCCGCCAAAGGCCCGTTCATCACACGGTTCCAACACCCCATCAGAGATACGACGCTCGACAAGTGGGGGCAGATGCTCTCATACCAAGCCATCGAGTACCGTAACGTCACCGACGCAGCGGAGCAGACGGGTATGGGGGTAGAGCATCCGCAACTCTACGCCATTGGCGCTAACGACTGCGAGTTCTCTTGCTCCTTCAAAGACGAAGTGTGCGGCATGATCGACGAAGGAGGAGATTACCAGGACGTACTGAAAACCGAGTTCGCAAATGTGTTAGAATAGACAACCGGGCATGCGCCCACAATAGAAAGAGGCAGCACCTCATGGTTAAGCAACGAGACTACCGACGCATCAGCATCCTAGTTCACGGACAGTGGGGGTCGGGCAAGTCCTGGCTTGCCGCATCCGCACCGGGACCCCGCCTATACCTCGACACCGAAGGGGGTGTCTACGATACCCCTGGCGTGAAGGCCATCTGGGACCCGAACAAACCGCTCGACTCGACCGGCCTCACCGATCCCCTCACCAATAAGCCCTTCACCGCAGCGGTAGACAAGGACACCACCGTCGTCGTTGACGTCATCAACTGGGAGGTCCTCGAAGACGCACGCTCAGTGCTGCGCTCCGGCGACCACCCCTTCGAGAGCGTCATCATCGACAGCCTGCATGAGCTACAAGACCAACTCAAGCAAGCAGTGGCCGAGCCAGGCGAACAGTACAACCCTAACGCTACGTTTGAGCAGCGTGCGTGGGGCCGACTCCTCAACAACATGGCAATGTTCTTACGTGAACTACGAGACCTCACCCGACCGGGTGCGGTGCGTAAGCTCAACGTAATCCTCGTTGCAGGTTCGGATGATGAGATCGTGCCTCACAAACCAATGCTGGAGGGTAGGGCACGCAAGATTGTCACTGGCTTCTATGACGTGGTTGGGTACCTATCCGAGCAGGTCGCCACCAACGGAGACGCTGTGCGAGTACTACAGATAAGCCCTACCCCGGACGTGGTAGCAAAGTGCCGCCTTCACAACCTGCGAGTCAAACATGGCACACAGGTAATCAACCCAGACATCCAGAAGATGATCGTTACCGTTAACTCGAAAGTAACTGCATGATGGCCCCCAAAGAACTAGACCACACTATTGACACACCAACACTTCTGGCTCAGGAGGAGGCGATGAGAGCGCTGCTGGACAACGCTGTGTCTATGCCGCCAGCGACCTTGATCGGAGCGAGTGTGCGCACAGGCGTTAACACTCAGCTAGTCCATGACGATGTAGTAACCACGGCGGAATTCCTCTGCTTGGTCCCCGGTCCTGACGGAGAAGAGCTGTCCGTAGTCTTCCCGCTTATTATGAACCCAGAACTTGCCGAAAATCTCGGCCTCGAAGACACCCCACAGGAGACAGTATGAATCTTTCAGACTTGCACAAAGCCGCAGCCGAAGAGGGTGTTGACGTTTCGTCGAAACCCTCAGACAAGGTTGAGCTAACCGATGGTGAAGAATACTCGGTCACGGTCGAGAAGGCCCGTAACGACGGCGTGAACAAGAACGGCACTCAGTGCTACTCAGTCATGTGCCGGGTCCTAGCTGGACCAGACAACGTGAACCGTGTGTATTGGCAGAACTTCTACATATCCCCTAAGGAGACGTCGGCGTCATTCAACGCACGGAACTTCCACTACATGGACGTGCTCGGTCTTACTCTGGACGTCCTCATGTCCGTAGAGGGGGTAGACAAGGATGCGTCCGAGGCCCCAATGTTGGCGGCTACGAAGGGCAGGGTGTTCACCTGCACCGCAGGGTACGACGGGGACTTCACCCGAAATCACTACGCTGCCGAGGCTGTGGCGACTGTTGAGGTGCCCGTGGATGATGACGTGCCGGTGGAGGACGACCCGTTTGCGTAATTAATGACAGCGGCACCCGGCTTCGGGCTGGCAGGGATCAGATCCCGGTGCCGCACTATGAATAACGATTACCAGGTTATTAAAGACGGCGTACCTATCCCCTATGTACTGCAGGTGCATGGGCACACCCCCGAACGAGTCGAAGGTGGAAGACTCACATACTTCAGCCCGTTCCGCCCCGACGAAAACCCATCCTTCGACGTCTGGGAAGACGAGGAAAAGGGTTGGCGTTGGGGGGACTTCGCCGAGGGTAAGGGTGGGGACGTGTTGGACCTAATACAAAGGTTCCACGCCGCTGACCTCCCCACTACACATGGCTTCAAGTACATGAGCGATATTGCTGTTACCGGGTACACACCACCTGAGTTGACGCCCCGGCAACAGTTTGACGCTGCCGCCGCCCACAACCGCACCGAGTCCACCTACGAAGAGGTAAACACTTGCATCCAGAACCACCACTTCGAGGATTGGGAGTTCATAAACCCTAAACCGGGGATCGCTGACATATCGGTCGCTGAGCTGTACACCACCTGGAAGCTTGCCGCTGACGGCGACGCCCTAATCCTCCCCTACTTTGGGGTTGACGGCACCCTCACCGGTTACAAGGCACGGACACGTGCGGACAAGCGCAACGCCCCCGGAGCTGCGCTCACCCTATATGGTCTTTGGAGACTCGATGACACTAAACAGATCGTCCTCGTCGAGGGTGAGACGGATGCTTGGGCCGCTCAACACGCACTGGGTCCTGCATACGTCGTGCTCGCCATCCCGGGCAGCAACACTCGCCCAGAGAAGGTGGGCGGACCTCTTGACGGCAGGGATGTTGTCATCTGCTTCGACCCCGACGATGCAGGTAACAAAGCTATGGCTAACTGGTCACGGTACCTTCAAGGAACAGGTGGGCAGGTGCAGGTCGTGTCGCTCTCCAAAGGCTCGGACATCGCGAAGCTCCCCTCTACCTCATTCCTGGAAGCATTCGGTCGGCGTCGCGCTCCGAGCGCTGCACCTCCGCTCACAAACATAGCCCGTATCGGGGCAGCGTACGGCAAGATCAACGGTCAGGGGGACTTCACCCCCTTCTGTAACTGGGCGCTCGATGTGCACCGTGTACTCACAATGGAAGAGGACGGCAGTACCCACTACGAAGGAATACTGGTTCCTCACGGGCACAGTGTCGTGCTCCCAGCCGGAGCCCTGTCATCTAAGAACAAGATTGTGGGTTGGGCGACAGAGCACGGGGTGGCTTGGTTCGGACCCGGCGATTCGCACCAGAGCCTCGCTGCGCTACTTCAATCCCAAGAGATGGGATTGCCACGAGGGCGGGCAACAGAGATCGCTGGCCTACACGACGGCACATTTGTGTGGCCTGGTGGTTCCGTAGGTCCGGGTGATTGGACGTACGTCACGCCTATGTCTGACGCAGGACTTGCGCACACATTGACCATCCCCGAGATTGAGGTTGATCGGACTCACGCTCTCGACACCCTACTTGGTTTGTACCCCCATGAGGTGATTACCCCTCTACTGGCTTGGGTGGTGGCGGCGTTGCATCGAAGCAAGTTCAGTGCTTTCCCGTACCTAATGATTCACGGCATCAAGGGGTCGGGTAAGACAGACACGGTGAAGTTTGTGCTTGACTCCTTCTTCGGAGGGACGTTGGAGGGTTCGCTCAAAGGCACGGAGCACGCAGACATGGCTATGGCGTGTAGTACCAACGCTTTCCCTGTGTGGTTTGACGAGATCCGTGCAGGAGGGGACCGTAGAGGTCGGGACAAGCGTGAACAGTTTGAGAACACGCTACGTCTGGCGTACAACGGTAAGGGTTCGTCGAAGGGCGGGCAGTACGGCAACGTCAGTAAGCTCAAGACGTTCTATTACACGGCCCCGATCATAATTTCAGGCGAGGACTTGATGACCGACCCGGCTGTGGTCGAGCGGTCGGTGCTGCTTAGGTTCCGTAAAGACCTTCTTCAGCAAGTTGTGGCGGATGGGCTCCCCGAGGCCCTAGATATACTAGGGTTTGACCTGATGAAGCACTTCGCCTCAGACGCCGTAGGAGGCGATCTAAGAGGGGGTCTTATTAAAGTGGTCCCCACGGGGCCTGAATCTCTCCCAGAGCGTCAGCGTCTCTCCTTGGGGGCTCTCAGACTAGGCTGGCAGTGGCTCCAGGATTATCTAGGCAACGACTACGATCTCCCCCCACTTGACCTGTCCGCTGTCGGCGAACACACGGTAGCTCAATCAGGTACATCGGACCTAGACGAGGCCATCTTAGCGTGCCTTGAAGATGACACCAAAAGCGGCGTATTCATGACCGTGAAAAACCAGATAGCTGTCCGACCCACCCTATTCCTGGAGGACGTCGCCAAGATGCACTCCATCGACCTCACCACCTCGAAGGCTACCGCTGTTATACACCTCCTCGAAGAAACCTACGCCGCTACCAGGCAACGACCGAAGTGCCCGAGCGAGGGCAATAAGCAGGTAACAGCGTATGTGTTCGATAGTGAAGGTGTGGTAAACTGATAATATGATATTCTGGCGCAAAGTATGGGACGCAAGGGCAGCAAAGAGGGCCTACGCCCTCCCCGTCTACCCCGTGTCCACCATATTCGTACACCACGGCGCCACAATGGCCCCCCTCAACCTGGAAGACGCAGACGGCGACGGCATCCCCGACAACGAAGAAGCTATCTGGCGCAGCTACCAACGCTACCATATGGACACCCGAGGCTGGAGCGACATCGCTTACAACTTTGGTGTCGGCCAATCAGGAACGATCCTCGCAGGCCGAGGCTGGAAGAAACAGGGCGGCGCCACAGGCAGCCCAGAGGACCGTAAATCCCTATCCATCTGCGCCATCGGCAACTTCGAGAAACAACAACCAACCGACGAAATGGTAGACGCTATCGTAGGCTGGATCAAAAAGGGTATTAAGAACGGGCACATTACCCCCAACCCAATAATCAAAGGGCACAAAGACAAGCCCTATGGGACAAGCTGCCCCGGCCAAAACCTTTACGCCAAACTTCCCGCTATACGAGAAGCTGTAGCCCCCAAAGAACCTACAGAAGAAGCAGTCCTAGCGCAAATTAAAGGACTACGCTCTAAGATTAAAGTCCTGCGGGCACCAATCAAGGTCCTAAAGGCACGTATCGCATCCCTCTACGAACAGATCAACGACACACCATAATGTCTGTCTCAGACGTTATCGGTGTGGTAGTAGCGGCTATGTTGATTCCGTGGATGTCATGGTTGTCTATTACCTTGTATGGCATCAGCCAGCACGTCACCGGCATACACGAGCGCACCGTAAGTAACACTCGACGCATTGAGGATCTTGAGCAACTGCTCCCCCGACACGTACCAGAGGTCTAATACATGAAGACGCTCTATCTTGACATCGAAACATCCCCTATGGACATCAAGACCTGGGGAGTATGGGAGCAGAATGCCCTCAAGATCGAAAACGAGTGGGTAATCCTTGGCATGTCCTACGCATGGGACGACGGGAAACCAAAGCTGATATACCCGGACGACATTGTCGCCGCCAAGTTCCTAGAGCATCGCAACGCCGTCGAGGCTACTATCCTCGGTCGGATCTGGACGCTGCTCGACGAGGCCGATCTCGTGATAGGACACAACAGTGACAAGTTCGACCTCAAGAAGATCAACGCCCGACTGGTACGAGCGGGATACGGTCCGCCTTCACCCTACCTCACCGTGGATACCCTTAAGGTGGCCCGACAACGTTTCGCATTCACTAAGAATTCACTCGACTATCTTGGGCAATACCTCGGGGTCGGCGGAAAGCTCAAGCACACCGGCCTCCAGCTCTGGCTCGACTGCGTCAACGGCGACCTCAAAGCCTGGAAGCTAATGAAGAAGTACAACAAGCAGGACGTCATCCTGCAGCGGGACGTGTACAAGCGACTTCTACCCTGGGTCAACGGCCACCCGCACATGGGTGGCGAAGGCTGCCCCATCTGTGGTAGCCTAGACTCACAACGACGTGGCAACCGAACAATGAAAAGTGGGATCAAATATGTCCAACACCAATGCAACGACTGCGGAAGCTACTACCGTGACCGCAAAGCAGAAAGCTCGCCGTCGAAACGAGTATGAGTACAACCCCTTCGACGACGACGAAGTCATCGAGAGCTTGTGTAACCTAGAGAACCCCGAGTCCTGCGAGAGTTGTACCTAACAGAAAGCGCCCCGGCCAAACGGCCGGGGCATTTCTATCTAGCGAACCGGCTACGGGCGTCCTGGGACGGTGCCAAGTCCCCCGTGAACGGCAGAGGGTCCCGAGTCCTGCGAGAGTTGCACCTAGTCGGACGGAGTCCTATTAAACTTTGCCGGAATCCCCGGCCCCAAAGATCGTCTTTCGGGCGTCGCAGCAAATCGTCCCACGTATGGACCATCAACTTGTCCTGCTATTTGAGAGTCACGCTCAGAGGCACGGTCCGTACGCTCTTCGTCTTCTGTTTGCGTATTACTCGGACCTGGAAAAGACGGACGGCGGGGGCCAGGGGCCACCCCTTCAGCGACTTGAGCCTCCTGGTCTTTGATAGAAGTCTCAAGCTGAAATATGATTGCATTTACCTGGTCAACGGTAGGCAGTTTACTTGAGTAGGCGTATATGATTGTGTTAATCTGCGCCTTAAGGTCCGCTGCCCTAGTCTGCTCCATCTGCTCATCCCGCTCAGTGCGGCTTTGATCTACTTCTGAAAGAACTGCGTCTTCCCCGAAGACAGCCTGTAGGGTCTTGTCGTTCCAGCCCCCGGCCCTAAGCCAAGCGCCAATAGCCTCGTTATCAGTCATGCCAACGCGTTTTCCCTCAATCATAGACAACCTAAGGTCGTCTACACGGGGAAGCCAGAGGTCCTCTACTTCCTTACCGAAGACGCTTACAATAAATTCCAGGTTTTCGAGGTTCTCTTCTGGTGTGCTTTCAACAGCCGTATCTTCTTCAATGTACCGGTTGCTCGGGGAAGAAGGATCCCTGAGACCCAACTCAGACAACTTAGCTTTCGACAAGGCCAGATAAGATAACCCAGCGACTGTCACAAGTTCTTCGTTGGTCAAATCCCTTCCGTAATAAATCTTAACCATATCCTTGTAGCCCAGCAACTTGTTTTTAGTATCTTCTCGCTGGGCCTCATCATCTACGGCAGTATCTCGGTCCTCAGGTAGCAAATCAAAAAGAATAGCAGCAGCTTCGGCACCAAACACCTCAGCATAATAGCCATCTACCCCCGCTTGTGTCCGGTCAAGGTACATCATATTGCTAATTAAATCGTCGTCCTTAATCTTCACTCCCTCTTCGGCCCATTGACGTACAGTAAGTGTGTCGGTTCCGCCCAAACTATCCAATACCTCCCCCCATGCGGTTTTCAGAGTATACTCTTGTTGCCTTCTGGCTTTCTCCCCGGGAACAAAAGACAAGCCTAAGCCCCAATTCAATATGACCGACCGAATACCCTCGTTGCCACGGGCCATAAACTCCTCGACAGCCTCGTCGCCGGTTTGCATATTTAAAGTAGATTCTCCATTGCGCTCAGCGGTTTCAATAGCACCCTCAGCATCCTTGTGTATCTTAGCCATTTTTTCTTCGTTCTGGAAGAAAGGGGTAATCTTGTCAGACAAGCCTAGATCTTCAAACAACCGTTGCCCACGAGCGATAAACGGGTTGGCTGTGGCTAGGAAACGAAATAGTTCGTTAGTGCGTGAGTCTTCGTGGGGTTGCCCAGTGAACAAGTCTGTCCCTGATGAAAGACCAAACGCCCACTGGGTCATCGACGGGTAGAACCCAGAGGTTAGGGCAAAAGCCCGGGCAAACTGATCTGAGCGTTCGCCGTAGAAGATGGCGTCTCTAATAGGATCGGGCAACGACCCTTCAACTCCTGCTACCTGAAAAGGAATTGTTCCTATTGCGGCTAGAGAACCTGCGGCGATGGCAAGGCTCTCGAATGTCTCCGAAGCTGCGGTTAGCCCGGACTCTGCCCCTATTAGGTCACCGCCTCGCCACCCCATCCCGGCAGCCTGAGTCCACCACGGCTTTTCACCGCCCGAGTGATCGTCACCGTCGGTACCCATAACCACGGTAGTAATTCCATCGACAACTTCATTTTTTATTTTCTCGATAGCGGCAACACGACCAGGCTGCTCCCCCAGCATGCGTAGTTGTAGGGCAGTGTTTTTCCTAGGAAACGTGTAGAACCGGTGTGTGGTGGACTTGATAACCTTCTCGAATGGGGTGAGGTCAGTGTAGTCAAACAACACCTCATTGGTACGATGTGCTGATTGTGCAAAATCGTCACCGGCATCAATGCGATGCAGGAACATTGCCATACGGGAGTTTCCTTCTAATGCCGAACCGACCTTTCTGGACCCCGTCGCCGCCAACTTATCGGGACGCAACACTCGACGCATAAACCTATTATTACCGGCACTTTCTAGGACCTGGTCTGTTTGGCCTCCAGACCATATACCAAGTTCGATTGATTGCTCAAGAATTTCCACATCATGTTTGGGTATGTTTAGTTTGTTGGCTGCTGCCTGGTAGGTAGCGCCGGACTCACCTTGTTCTTTCAGGATACGGCGGTTAATACGGGAGTATTTTGCTGATTCATTAACCCAATGGGGAATCCTTTTCATACCCCCGAGAGCCATCAACATTATGTTCGTTTGTTCGTTGCGGGCATGGTACGACGTACTAAGAAGGGCGTTAGCTGCCCACGTCTCTTGTACTTCCTTCAAGATCTTTTGAAACGCTTTAGGGTTATCTAATACCTCAAAGAAGTTGTCTACTTCTCTGGTAAGATCTTTGTGGAAGATAGCGGGTCTCCCAAAGACTTCTGTTTTTTTTGTAAGGATCTTACTAACATCGGCACTGACGCCATCGTCAAGCCACCGAAAAACAGGGTTACCAAAATCGTCCGTAACCTTTGCAAGAGCATCGCCAAAATCTACTTTGATACGGGCGTTGAACGCAGATTCAGAACGGGCAGACCAGGCTGCCAACATATTAGTCTCGTACAGCTCATCTATCCCTTCAATGCCTTTCGCACGTAGCAGGGAATCAACGTGCTTGTTAACCACGAATACGTCTTGTTCCGTTTTGAGAATACTGCGTTCCTTAAGGTAGTCATCTACCCCAGAGTTCTTTACATATTCGTCGTAATCATCTATATGAAACCCCAGAACGTCCGACAACTCTTGTGCAAAATCAGGGTCTTTCCGGGCACGCTTAGCCACCTCGCGCTGGGTTTTTTCTGACCAAACACGAGGGTTGTACGCCCGAGGATCCAATACCTCTTGTAGCTCAGGAGGTAAGGTTTTGTACGTTTCCATCCTGATGGTGTCCAGCGTTTCGACGAGGCGGCCGATAGCGGTTCCTGGGTGAGAGACACGTGAGGTCTTGGCCGCCATGTACCCTGCGTGCGACCCCAAAGCACTCACAAGAATAGCATCGAGATCTCGCCCAGCATTCTCTGCTTCCTTAGCAGCATCTCTGGCTAAACTACCGGAAAGCCTAGTGTTTACGTCCTCTGCACTTGCTTTTGCCCTGCGCTCTGACCGTATAACCCCTATTCGTACCTCGTCGCCAGTGCTCGCTCCTAGAGATCTACCCACCCCGAATCGAGGAATGAACGCATTACCGAATTGTTGAATTAGTGGGTTGTTGTTAATCATATTACCTAAAGCGGTACGACTATTAGGGGTAAGTGTGTACAGCCCAGGGACAACAGCACTTGCACTTT
>TARA_R110000765_G_scaffold409182_1_pt1 | contig 12887 bp, 9 predicted proteins | sample TARA_R110000765 | Tara Oceans TARA_R110000765 (sample SAMEA4398168) | marine metagenome | biome: Polar Biome; feature: [MES] marine water layer (ENVO:01000295) within the mesopelagic zone...; material: water (ENVO:00002006), including particulate matter (ENVO:01000060) such as...... | reverse complement strand
GGGGGGGGGTAAGTTTTGACCTATCTTTCCCTCAATACATTACGGTGCAAGTAGCAATTATCAATGTTTTATCTGCCTTTAAAATATATTACCTCTGGAAAACAAAATTAATCAGTTTTGAAAATATTAAAAAATCATATCTTCCAGTATTTTTGTCGACAATATTTTTTGTAACTATATCAATGTTATTAAAAATATATTTTTTTGAACCGTATAAAACAGATGGGCTGATAGATTTGATATTAGTTTCGTTTTTAATATTGGTATCTCTTATCATATATATGACTTTTGCTTATATTATATTTAGAGAGTTTTTCGAGGGTATTTTAAATACGATTAGAAAAATTAAAAAAGTGAAATAAATTAACTTGGAAAAATTGAAGTGAATAAAAGCCCATTAGTAAGTATCATATTACCAGTTTATAATGTAGAGCTTTATCTAACCGAATGCTTAGATTCAGTTTTAGAACAAACTTATTCTGATTTTGAGTTGATTGCAATAAATGATGGATCTACAGATAGTTCTTTAGACATACTTTTGAGTTATGTAGAAAAATTTGAGAGCCGACTGATTGTCGTTGACCAAATTAATAAAGGGTTGTCTGCGGCTCGAAACACTGGATTGAGCAAAGTTAAGGGTGAGTTTATATATTTCCTAGACAGTGATGATTGGATTTTAAAAGATACTGTCGAGAAATGTGTTTTGACGTTAACTGAAAACGATTCTGATTTAGTTATATTCAATGCTAAAGCTTTTTGTGATGATATGCCAAAAGATATGCTAAACAGCTTTGATTATAATCGGAAGTTGCCCAGTGAAATGTATAGCGATGGACACAAGTTGCTCGCTGATTCAATGGCTAGCGGATTCTATATAGTTCAATCCTGTTGTTATATGTATAAGCTAAGCTCAAATTTAGATTTAAGGTTTATTGATGGAATTCTCCACGAAGATAATTATTTTACAACAATGTTGTTTCTTAACTCTTCAAGGGTAAGTGTGTTAACCGATAGGTTCTTTCAAAGACGAATTAGGAAAAATTCTATCACCACTGGTTCGTTATCTTTAAAGCATGCCACTGGTTATTATAAATCAGCTGAGAGACTTTCAAATGATCTTTCGAAGCAGAAAATTTATTCTAAGGTACTGACTAGTTACTATAATTATTTAATTCAATCTGGGTTTAATATCGAAAGTGAAATATATAACAGTAAAGTGAAATTTAGTAGAAAGTTAGAGATTATTTATAATTTTAGGAAAATAATTAGCTATAAGGTTTGTGCTAAAGTGTTAATTCCGAAGTTATATAAGAAGATATTAAAGATTGTGAGATAAGCTATATTTTTAAATGGAAAATTTTAATTTTTAAATTAGTTCTCCTATTTGTGGGTAATAAGTTACAGTTACTTTTGACTGATTTTTTGGAATGTTAAATTTTATAAATAGAGAGAGTCTTCATGACGAGCACTAAGGTGTCAATATGCGTTGCATATTATAATAGAAGCGAACATGTTCAGGACTGCATCGAATCATTATTGAATCAAGATTATACCAACTTCGAAGTTGTCGTGGTTAATGACGGCAGCACGGATCCAAGAACTGCAGTCATATTAGATGCTTTTGAAGATCCTAGGTTAAAAGTGATTCACCAGAAGAATACCGGTTTCGTTGGTGCCATATCAAATGCAATATCCTCTTCAACCGGTAAATATATCGCTATTATGGGAGCGGGAGACGTCTGTAATCCTTTGCGAATAAAGAAACAGGCTGAAATTTTAGATAAAGATGAGAAAATTGGCATAGTTGGCTGCTTATATGAAAACGTAGTATTTGGTGGCCCAAAAGATGGGAACAGAGAAAAAAGAACCTATCCGGACAAAGATATTACAGCCAATGAATTTTTACACGGTCCCAACCCTATTGGCCATGGTGAGGCAATGTATCGTCGCACCGTTTATGACTTAGTTGGCGGGTATAGACAGTTCTTTAAATTTTCGCAAGATTTAGATCTTTGGTTGCGCATGGTTGATTATTGCAAGGGTTACGTACTGCAAGAATTTTTGTATGAGCGCCGTATGTTCACATCTGACGGTGTGTCTACAGACCCTAAAAAGTTATTCTTGCAAAAATATTTAGCACAATTTGCTCGCCAATCTTATAGGGATAGACATGAACTTGGTTATGATTACGTTGAGCGTTTTGGTATTCACGCCGGCTTTTACAAGAAGCCATCGAAAGCGTTAGCTAAATACACCCAATGGTATTGTATCCAAGCTCTTAAAAAGAAAGATTTCGAAAGTGCAGAGTATTTCTTTAATTTAGCTGGATATGAAGCTAAGTCAACTAAGTATTATCTCACTAACTTATTGATGATGATGAGTAAATATAAATTAGGAAAACCAATGCTTGGTTTTATTTTAAGGTACAAGCGTTAGCTTTAAACAAACGTTATAACGCTCAAAGACAATAATTTTTATGAACTATAAAGTAAGGAATTTTTACATTGAAAGCAATCATTAAAGGCGGGTTAACTCCCAAGGGGACAGTAAACGTAAGTGGCGCAAAAAACTCTGCTACCCGTTTGCTTGCGGCGGCATGTATTTCCGATGGCGAAGTAATTTTAGAAAACTTCCCTACAGAGTTGGTAGATGCTCGTCACAAGGTGCGTTTTTTACAAGCAATTGGTGCATCAATAGAAGTTGATGAAATTAATGAATCATTAAAAATAAGTAGTAAAGATCTAATCTGTAGACAGCTAGATACTTATGATTTTCCAATTCGCACTACATACTTGTTGACAGCGGCACAAATAAAACGCTCAGGTAAGGCCAAAATTCCTTATCCAGGCGGGTGTAAAATAGGTAGCCGTGGCTACGATTTACATATCATGGTTTGGGAGAAACTAGGCGCAAAAGTGACTCAAGAACCTGATTTTATTTCAATTGAAGCAGAACAGTTTATAGGTGGCGTTATTAAATTCCCTATATCGACTGTAGGTGGAACGGAAAACGCCTTAATTTGCGGTGCCATAGCTAAAGGTACGACTGAGATTGTTAATGCGTATATTACGCCAGAAATTGAGGATCTGATTGATTTTCTGCGCCGTATGGGCACCCAAATAACAGTTAATGGAAGTAGTCATATCATTGTAGAAGGCGCGGAACGATTAAAGGGTGTAATTAAACCTGTAATGTCAGACCGTATTGAGGCACTTACATGGTTAGTTTATGCTGTGCTCGCCAAAGGCACCGTTCTTATTAACAACGTTCCGTTCGATTCAATGGAAGTGCCACTTTTGCATCTTAAAAAAATGGGTATCGATTTCCTAAGTAACTCAAATAGTATTTACTTTTCGCCGGACTGTCTTAAAAATGGTCAAGTCGAATCTTTTGAGCTTGCATGCGGTGCTCATCCAGGCATTATTTCTGATATGCAGTCGTTTTACACATTGCTTGGTGTGATTGCGCAAGGTGATTCACGAATATTTGATTACCGCTACCCTGAGCGTATTGCTTATGCTGATGAATTACAGATACTTATAAACGAGCCTGTAATGGAAACAGAACATGGTAAAATAACAACTCGTGGTCCCGGTACATTCAAAGCTGGTGAAGTTACTTCTACAGACCTTCGAGGCAGCATGGCTCTTGTTATGGCGGCACTTTGTGCGGAAGGAACCTCTACGGTCAATGACGTCGAAATGGCGCTTCGCGGCTATAACAATCTAGCTAAAAAGCTTAGTGCTCTTGGCATAGATATCACGATACAAGAGAGTTAATCTAGCTCTATGAGTTCACTCCAAAACTTGACTGAAGCACTGTTGGCAGAGATGCCAACAGTTGTTTCCTTAATGCGCCCTTTATCAAATTTCAGTTATTGGAAGATAGGGGGGAATGCACATGTACTTGTTGAACCAGAAAGTGTTCAGCAATTACAGCGAGCAATTCAGATAATTAATCGATTTAATGACGTACCGAGTATGATCGTGGGTGACAGTTCGAACTTACTGTTTTCCGATGATGGCTACCAAGGTGTTATTATTAAAATCGGCAATCACCTATCTAAAATTGAATATACTGGTTCCACGGTATTTTGCGAAGCAGGAGTTTGGGTCCCCGAACTTGCGTATCGATCTTATAGAAAGGGATTGTCTGGTATAGAACATATCTGTGGTATTCCTGGTCGACTTGGCGGCTTAATTTACATGAATGGTGGCAGCAACCGCAGAGGAATTCTCGAGAATGTTGAAAGTGTTCAACTCATAAATAAATTGGGTGAGCTAGAAACTGTCGAAGCGAAAGATTTAGAGCATTCCTACAGGACATCACCGTTTCAGGGAGATGAGCGTATAATAGCTGCCGCGACTTTGAAGCTCGAATATTCTGTAAGAAGTGAGGTGCGCAACAATATGCGTAAGATTTTAAGTTCAAGGCGTAAAAAGTTCCCTCGTAAGCTTCCTAACTGCGGTTCTGTATTTTTGTCTAATCCTAAGATGTACGACATTATTGGGCCACCAGGGTTTGCAATCGAAAAAGTGGGGCTTAAAGGAGTACGCAGCGGCGCCGCGCAAATTTCAGAATTACACGCTAATTTTATTGTCAACCTCGGTGGTGCAAAGAGTGAAGATGTTATATACCTTATCGCCCTAGCTAGAAAGGCTGTTTACAAGGAAACAGGCTTTAAAATGGATTGTGAGGTTCGATATGTAGCAGAGGACGGCATAATTTCTCAAGCACATGTTATTGCAGATAAAGTACAGTTGTGACAATTTCGATAATGTATAGTTTAAAGGAGCTTGGAAATAATAGAGCTCATAAGTCAACTTTAGTATGCCGATCGATTTTGCAAATCTAGAGCACAAAGTGGTAGTTCTTTTATAGACCATAAAGATTAGTCTTAATAGCATATGAATTGGAGCTTCATTCTTAATGCCTGGTTGCTGATTAAAATTGCAACGATAATTAATTGTGAATGGGTCATACTCTTGTCTTTGCCTTAAATACCAATCTTTTCAGCGATTTTAGTACTAATTTATTGTTTAGATTCTGAGTTAATACCAATGAAAGTATTTTTTTTTCCAATTCGTCACCAAAATAAAATTATTAAAATCAATAAAGAAATAATTGAGTCATTGGGTCACGAAGTGTTTGCTTTAAAATACGTGTACGAAATAAAACATTTTTTTGATTTTGACAAAATTATTATTTTAAACTGGATTGAAGATCAACCTTATATTACTAGTTATAGCATCTTAAAATCTTGGTTATACTTTTTGTTCTACCTAGTAACGATAATCTGTTGTAAGTTAACTTCAAGAAAAATAATTTGGATTAAACACAATTATAAACCTCATACAAATAAGCCCAATTCGTATCGTCACTCTGTAACATGTTATTTGATGACACTATTGAATATTAAAGAGACTACATTGGAAAATTATTTAGGGGACCACTATATCCCTCATCCTCTCTATCTAAGTGATGAGGAATTAAACTTTTTAGCATCTAACAGTGAAACCAAAGCAGAAGTAATGGTGGTTTTTTTTGGTCACGTAAAACGTTATAAGGGGTTGCACGAGGCACTTAAAGTCTGGCCGAAAGATGTTCCATTATCTATATGTGGGAAAGTGGAGTCGGGTACTTATAAGCAAGAATTGCTAAATATAATTATGAGCAGAAATATTAACATCACAATCGAAGATCGCTTTTTAGAAGAATCTGAACTTGAAAGCTTGTTGATTTCTGCGTCACATATTTTTTTGCCTCATGAAGCGAATACAATGATATCGTCGGGGAGCTTCTATCATGCGATTAGCTATGGCTGTAATATTTTAGCAACTAAATCTGAATTTTCAGAGAGTAAATATTTTCTCCACAATTTTGTTTTAATAAGTGATTTAAGTAGCCTGAGTCTGGCAGCGCTAAAAGAAAGTTTAATACAAAGAAACGAAGTTATACACGAATCACTAAAATATTACTCTAGATTCAGGCTTAAAAAAGTTTGGGATTCAATCTTAAATAATTAGTGGAATCACCAATGTAAACGAGCCAGTCGATACGGTAAGTACGTCAAGTTACTTATAACGCTATCAGTTTAATTCACTCATAATGTAAACCAACGTTGATAAATATTTTTTTTGAAGTGTCTTTGAATCGTTCATGAACCTTATCGTAAATATTAATATTTTGAAACGTTGCTTCTGGAGTATAGTTTTCAATAGGAACATCGTTGTCCAATACAAAAACAACTCTGTTAATTTCTCCTGTTATGTATTGACCTATTTTCAACGATAATCTTTCTTGCTCATTGTTGAGTGTGCTTGTGGGTCCGTTAAATTCCCAAACCTGGCTTCCAAAAAATTTAATAAGTCGTTTGTTGGTTAATTTATTATCATTTTCGAAAGCCATTCCAATAATCTCTGCTTTTCCGGTTCGAATTAAGTCAAATTCAACAATGGTTTCAGGTGTGACCGAATAGTCAAAATTTATCGTCTTCCAAGTATTCCCTCTTAAGGTGATACCTAAATTGTTATCGGTTATAACATAGCTATTTTGTTCGTCTTGATTATCAAATGACGAAACTGTAAGACCAGTAAAGTCAATTACCTTAGCCAGTGCTGGCTGTGTCAATTTATTATTTAGGTTTGATGGCGAGATATTCGAAAAATTAGGAATTTCCGCTTCGGCTGTTATTAATATAGTGGCACTAGAGCCTGCATTCAAAATATCCGCGATCAACTCAGAGTTATAAGAGTCAGGATTGAGAAAGTCATCAGTTTCATTTAAGTCATAAATAGGTCGTTGTGCTTTTAAATTGTATAATAAATTATTGCTAAACACTGATTCTCCGTATTTTTGGGTATCGTAAATACTATAGCCGACTTGATTAGCATAATTACGCATGATCATTATATTATTTTTTGCGTTTACCCAAAGAGTATTGTCATTATTGACGCGCGAAGCGGTGATGCCGTTACGGTTAGTTACGACTAAGTTTTCAAACACATTGGTAAGCCCGGCGGGTTTACTCATTATCCCACCCATTTTAATAGCCGCCCATTCTTTACCTCGTTCGTCACCTAGGTCATGAATGTAATTATGGAACACATAGCTAGGGCCAATCATATTCGGCGCAGTGCTAATGCCGCAGTAACCTTGTGTCATTTCGTTGTTGTAAACCAGCACATTGGCTTGACCGCCATCAATTTCAATTAAGTCGTCGTTGGCATAGGCGAGGTAGTTATTATAAATAGCCGAGTCACGTACGAAAGCACCTGAGCGGTCGAAATTTAGACGTCCCTCTATCACGTCGTTAAAACGCTTATCTGGTGTGCCATAAAAGCGGTTGTTTCGTACAATATATTGGCCTCTATAGGCTTCAGTATCATGTTTGCCCCATATTTGAAATGCATTGGGACCATGAGGGTGACCATATTGCCAGCTATTGGCTTTACCGTTCGGAGTGTGTATTTCGCAATTTTCAATTACGACTACGCCGCTGCGCTCTAAGTAAATCCCTGAGTCATAGTTGATTGGCGTGGTACTTTCAGCGCTTGGATACGCTTTTCCATTCCTGAAATCACCGGGTATGCGACCATAATTCGAAATATCACAGCCTTTTATCCAAGTATGATGGCCTTTGTAGCCGTGAATGCCGTAACGCTCACCACCTTTAGTAGTGATGTTTTCAAGCATGATGTAATTTTGGCTTCCTAAGTGAATGGCCGACAACTCCCCCTCATTTGCTTCAACGGTGACACCGTCACCTATTATTTTTGCCCAGCCACTTTCACTGCCTTCAATACCAAGTGCTTCTAGATCTAGCTGGCCGCCTTGATAGATGTCACTTAAATAATAAATCTTATCCGGATCAATAGGCGGCGATTCAGCGCGGGTGGTAAAGGTATATTCGTCTTCAGATATAAGCTCGCTGTTTTCGCTTAGAGCTACTTTTATCACATAGGTCTTATTGGGTTCCAAATACACGATAGAGCCCGATAGGGCACCTTGAATTGGCTCCCACTGCAGTGCTAAGCCTTCTTGCCACTGTGAGTCACTTTGCGCTTTAAACCATATTGCTGCCGATGAGTTAGCTGTTTGGTTATACAGAGTGATACTGGCCGATTCCATTAATGGCACAATGCGGAATTCTTCGTTATTCGCCGCTGTAGCTGGGAATATCAGTGCGGGATCAAAACCCGCTTTTAAACTCGCGCTTGTAATAGTGTCATTATCTATGTTGTTGCTTAGTGCTAATTTTTCAGCTAGGCGATAGCCGTCAATAGGGTACAGTGATAAAGCGACGTATATATATTCACTCTGTAGTGTTTTCTGTAGCTCGATGACGTCAATTATACTTTGCTGAACATTTTCACCTCTACTCATCACATTGAGTAGATTTACCGCTATTACCGGGTGGGCTTTTAACGCTTTTTGCGTATGTTTCGGTAGCTTGTTTTTTGTACTTTTAGCGTTCAATAGAGCGATGAGTTGTTTCGCAGTGGTTATCCTTTGCTCATTAATGTCTTGGAGTAAAATTATTGCAGGCTGGGCGGCCGGTTTGTTTATAGGTGCATGAAAAACTGCGCAGGAGGAAACACTTAAAATGACTATCCCTATGATAATAACTTGAAATATACAACAGCAATATGGGTTTAATCGAAGATACATAAATACTCCTATGGACTACTTAAAATGCGACCATTATATTTGGCAACTACCACGCAATGATAGGACGAATATGTTACTAACAAACCATCTTAATATTATATTAATATTAACGGTAAGAAAAATAACCTTTTTGTATTATTATTCAGCTTTGTATCAAATTTTGATTATCGGCACTGCAATTGGCACTTAACTTGGGTACTATTGGTGGCTTGACAGGTTGGTTTGAAAAATATTGTTTAGTCCTTGGTACGCCCATTTGAAACCAAATTTTAAGAGTGTTTAGTTTGTCAGTCTATTTTTATCCCTATTCACACAAGAATAATTTTGTCTCGATTAATCAAAGTATTATAAGAGAGATAGATGGGCAACTGTTTCCTGTTGGGGCACTCTTTTCATTAAAAGGCATATTTTCTAGAAAAAGAAATACAGTAGTACTTAATTGGGTTGAAGATCAAATGTACCGTAGCGGTATATCTAAATTCCACGCGATTGGGCTTTTCCTTTGGTTCATATTGATTGCCATAATGAGTAAGATTGCGGCAAAGGAAATTATTTGGTTTAGGCATAACTATCAGCCGCACAATGCTACTAGTACTATGCTTATGCATAATATCACTTGTAAAATTTTGGCATTTATTAGTTCAAAACAGATTTGTTTAGAAGCTTACTATGGTCTGCAAGTGATGCCGCATCCGTTGTATATGACTGATGAACAGATCAAATTTCAACTAGCAAAGAACGAGTTCAAGGTAGGCTCATCCCCCAAACTTGCTTTTGTTGGTGCAATTAAATCGTACAAGGGTATTCATAAAGCGTTAGAGAACTGGCCTAAATGCCAACCTATGTTGATTGCTGGTGCATGTGATGATATTGCTTATGCTCAAAAACTAGAAGCAATTATTGAAAAGCGTGGTTTAGATGTAGAATGCCGCTATGGCTATTTAAGTGATCACTCACTTGAAGATATATTAAAATATTACGATTTTATTGTACTTGCCCATGAAGATAACCGTATGATTTCATCGGGTACTTTTTACCACGCGATTACGTTTGGTTGTAATCTGCTCTGCCTTCCTTCAAAATTCACGTTAGCGAAAGCTGCTGAACATGAATTTGTGCATATTTTGAAGTCGAAGGACTTCACCCCAGATAACATTCAGAGCTTACTCCTTGTCCCTAGAAAAAAGGTTATGCAACAAGCGCTAAGGTATTACTCGCGAGAGAAAATACGAAGTGTATGGCGTGATTTACTTTCAAGAAATAAATAATAATGAGTTAACGTTAACTCCCGTTCATTTATATTTTTTCTTTTTTCTTTTTTCTTTTTAACGCTTTAAGCTCGCTAAGCGATGAGAAAAAGTAACCTCTGAATAAAAGGACTAACACTGCTAAGTAACATATCCCTCCGACTGCGACATAAAGCGTCAAATCTAAAATAGGTAAGCCAGTCTCAATGACTTTATGTTGCAGAGAAGTATAAATCAATATAAACATGGTTAACGCAGCAACGGTGCTTGGAAGAACACTCTCAAACGATTTTTTAAAGCTGATACTTACAAATTTTTGAATAATACGATACCGCATAGGCAAAGTAATAAAGGTGACTAATGTCACGGCTGTTGCTATTGCGTAAATCCCAAAGAATGCCGCCGCTATCGCCGCCGAGACATTACCAATTAATGTAATTACCGCAAGCTGAAAAGCGGCATGGGTTCGTGCGCGAGAAATCATAATCGCAGGCAAAAACCAACCCAAAATGCTGGCAATAATCACGAAAGATAAAATACTGATAAGCTCGGCACTGATTAACCATTTGTCACCAAAAGTTAGCTGCACGGCTAATTCTGCAATGGCGGCAAACCCCAAAATCACTGGTAATACAATAAGAGAGGAGGCGCGCAAAACGCGGTAATATGATTCTGCCACTTTATCATCACTGATGCGTGAAAATGACGGCACCAACATTTTGTTCAGGGGGCCAATGGTTAGGGAGGTAAGCGTGGTTTGACCTCGCTGGGCTACCGATACAAAAGCGAATGCAGCGTTGCCGAGCACTAGGGCAACTGCGAAGTTCATGGTTTTTTCTGCGAAAAATCGCATTAGTGCGATCCACATCAAGGGCAAACCAAAATTCACTAATTCACTAATATGCATTTTGTTGATTGTTAGCGCAGGGCGAAAGTTGGTTGCGGCTATTAACAGCACGCTATTTAGCGCAGATTGTATCAAGCGCCCCCATATAACTGACCACACCCCGAAGTCATTCAATGCCAATGTAATGGAAACGATGCCACCTATCGTGACTGATGTCAGTGTAATGGCTGATAATTTTTTATTTTTAAATTCACGCTCTAACTTTGCAGAGTTGACGAACGACACACCATTCAAAACAGGCACCAGCGCTAGAAATAACAAAACTGTGCCAGAGCCAGCCTCGTAAAAATAGCTGCTAATTGGAGCAATTATTAGCGCAATCGTTGCTCCAATTAGTGTGGATATGCCAAGCAAAAACCAGAAGCAGGTTTTGGCAAATTTATCATCCCATTCACTTTTCTGGATTAAATTTTGGTTGATGCCAAAACCCACAAAAAGATTGCCAAGTTCCAAAATGAGAAAACTAAATGCAATTAGGCCGAACTCCTCAACGCTCAGTAACCGTGCGAGCAATACGTAAACTAACAAAGAGATCAGCTGATTGCCCATATTGCTCATGGTATTCCACAGGGTACCAATCATAGTTTTTTTTGCGTAGGACATATAAAGGTCTTATTGGGAGGTGATAAATATAAGCTATATTGGATTGTAACAAGCTTACGGGGATTAAATATACGAGTATTCGTTGCCCAATAGTTTGGATGACAATAAAGGAGAACAACTTACTTTTTTTGGACCAATATCATGTGTTATTTAGCTACTTGGACTGCTTTGTCTCCAGAGTCGTTATGTTTAGGCTTAGCTTTTGAGTTTTCTAATTACTTGCTTGATTAATGTTTTGGTAGTAGCAGAGAGTCCTGCTAGCTCGATTGACTTTTTCAACCAGGCAAGCTTATTCCGTTTATAGCTTATTAGGGCTAATATTTGCTCTGAAACTCGCTTTTTATAAAATTCTTCCCCTAGCCACTCTCGATGCTTTTCTGACGACTGCAATCGCATTTCTGCTTCCGATATCTCCATTTCAATAACTTTGTTTGATATTCCCCCTGGGTTATCCTTACGATACAAAAACAAGGGCGTTGGGATATTTCTGAATATTATGTTGTCTTGGATGATGCGAACAAATAGGTCCCAGTCTTGGCCATTTTTTAGGTTCTGATCAAAAGAGTGTCTATGCAGCACTTCTATCTTAGCGCTGAAGCCACTCATACCAGAAAAGCGATTTCCGTGGCGCAACTCATCGGCGGTGACTTTAATCAAAGAATTGACGTTAACTTTATTGTTAAAATGCATGACTCGATGGCCACATACGACTGCACCAGTATCTGGATAGTCAGAGTATATTTTAGCGTGATTTTCCAGATAGTTCTTCAACCAGATATCATCATCATCTAAAAAAGCGATTATATTGCCTGTGGCGTAATGTACCCCAATGTTACGCGCAACATTGGCACCGCTTCTATTTTCTAAGTTTATATACCTAATATTTGGTTGCGTGAAGCGTGATATTACATGGGTGTAATCAGCTTCTGAACAATCGTTGACTATAATGATTTCTACCGCAGAAACGGTTTGTGATAGCACACTTTCCAACGCTGTTTCTAAAAAGTCGGGTCTTTCAAACGTGGTAATAATTACCGTGATGTTATTTTTTTCAATGATTGCAGCTAAAACAGGGTCTGTCACTTTCGCTCCATCAATAAAACTATTGTTCCATTCATTTTTGTTACTCAATAAGCTGAAAATTAACCAGCGTAACCCCTGATGTTCCTACATATTCCATCTGATAACTGAACATCGTGAAACGCACATTCATTACTATTGACTAGTTATCAAAAGTTTCAATATTTGCTACATGGTAATTGCACTTTACTGATATTATTATCTTTTTTCGACTACAGTAATTCTAATTTATTTTACACTTTGAATTAATATTATTCACGTTTAATGAGTGATTACTTAGGTCAAATATCATTTAAGCAGTAATGGAGTCGTGACGTCATGAGGACTGTTTGTGTAATTGGGGCAAGGAATGTTCCCAACTTCATTGGCGGAATTGAAAC
>TARA_R110000765_G_scaffold14706_10_pt1 | contig 12887 bp, 14 predicted proteins | sample TARA_R110000765 | Tara Oceans TARA_R110000765 (sample SAMEA4398168) | marine metagenome | biome: Polar Biome; feature: [MES] marine water layer (ENVO:01000295) within the mesopelagic zone...; material: water (ENVO:00002006), including particulate matter (ENVO:01000060) such... | reverse complement strand
AGGCGACCCAAAGTAGATATTCCCCGCACTCGCATCGGGGGTGAGAATCTGCATCCCCCCATTACCATTATTCTCTACGACCAGTCCCATCCCTGCCGCAGCCGCTACCGTTCCAGCAGTAGCCGTATGGACATGAAGTGTGCCGTCAGTTCGTGCTATGCCCACTCCAACGTTGCCGACTACATTCATCACAGACCCATCAAACGTCAGGTTCGCCTCGCCGATCAGCGCATTGGCTCCCGTGACCGTGGCGATGGTGTTGTTGGTGGAGCCTGAGAGGGACACGCCTGTCACACCGCCGACCATACTGTCTACATATGCCGTGGTCGCTACTTTGGTAGAGTTATTGGAATCCGATTGCGTAACTGCCGTGACAGCCGTGAGTAGTGCGCCTGTGTAGCTTGTGGCGGCGATGGTGTTCGTGGCTACGATGGCATCGACGTAGAGGTTGGCCCATCGGACGCTGGTGGTACCTAAGTCATCCGTGGAGTCTGTATCAGAGACTACATTGCCCCCGTGGGTTGTGACTCCCATGAACTTAGAAGTAGTCCCAACAAACAGCGCTTTCGCAACGCCTAACCCACCGTCAGTATGTATTGATCCGGTAGTCCCTGAAGTAGAGTCTGTTACATCGTCTATGCTTAATATTCCTGAGCCTGTGATCGCTGTAGCTGATACAGTTCCTGGGAATACAGCGGCCGCTCCAATAAGAGTCGCAGAGACAACTTCACTTCCTCCAACTCTTGTCGTAAGTACAAACTTGCTATCTTCACTTGCATCACTAACATCAGTCGCAACAAGATCAATAGTCCCGAACTTAGTCTGAACCCCTGCGTCATCAGCCATCTGAAAGACTAAGGAAATACCTTGATTATCCAGAGCTGTTCCTGTCGGGTCCCACTCGAACGTAAACGCGTCAAGGACTCCCGCCGAAGCAGCATCTCGGACTGTCCACTTATGCGTCCCAACGCCAAGGTTACTATAACCCCCTTGATATATCTCGCCAAGAGCGCCCGCAAGCATAACACTGTCAGAGATTCTTGACTCAGCGCCAGATGCCGTAGCATCAGCTAGAATCCAATCATGCCTACCTACAATGACCTTAGCTCCAGCATCATTATCGGCATAGTAAGAAAACCTACCACCATCTCCATCTGCGGCTGTCCCACTTGCTGGATCAATTCCGAACTGCGCGACTTCCACAATACCTGCAGCAGCCGCGGCAACGCTCTCGTAACTCTTAAGACCTGTAATAGTCTGTGCTGTGCTCTTACCGACTATGCCGTCAGTCCCAGTAAGATCAACATTCGCCTCGTCTATACTAGTACTCTCCAAGAAAGAGAGTATATTATTTATCCAATCTCTAACTTGCTCCGCGTCCATATCGTCACCGGGATCGGGCAACGGAACAGCTGGTCTAGTAACGCTAGCCATGAGCTTCTCCTACTATGTAACAATGTGTTACAAGGTTATCCTTCAAGAGGTATGAACTCCACGATATAACCTTCAATACTTGAAGGACTAGAACTTTGCCACTCAGGTGCGATAGTCTCGCAAATTCTATTCACGAAGACATCAGCTCTCTGTGCGCCAGCCCCTGGCCACTTAAGCCCCGTGTTCCACGAATTACTTTCATTCCACTGCAGGTCCGAGCCAATGACGACAGTCTCAACTACATTACCTTCTCGCCCCTCATCTATATGAGCACGGAAGGTAATAGACTGCTGCCCAGACCTCTTTCTATAAAGTGTCCTGACATTAAGAATATGCTTAGACTTACCAGGCATACCGAGATCATTAGGACTCATCTTGATACGCCAAGTAAAGCCAATCCCTGCGTCGTCAGCATATGCCGAGTTATTCCCCTCATACAAAAAACCTGCAAGGCTCCCATATAAGTCTCTTTCTGTACCACTGGCATCTATATAACGACTTATAGTATTCATCGTATGACCTGGAAAGTCTATCCAAGTGTCATTAGTTTCCCAATCCCAAACGAGCACGTTATTATGACCGCTAGTGTTAGACACACTTGATAGAAGGAACCTAACCTGATGATCTTTTTCCCTAACCTGGGCGACTGCATACTTGAGCCTATTCTGATTGAGTTCTAGATACGCTGTAATATCATCAGTGTTCGCAATGAAGAAAGACAAGTCTGGCCGTATAACGAAGATGCCTTCTTTCGCCAGTCCGCAGACAAACTCTGGACGGGCGACTAGACTATGCTTAGCTATCGGAGAGAATCCCCTTATGGGATTGCTAAGCCTGAAGTCAAACAAGCCCAAAGCGTCATACACTATCTCACCGGGATATAAACCATCTGCTTTAAATATAAGAGCCTGACCCCAGTTGTCAACCCCTCCGATGATCGCTGCTCCGCCATCATAGACCTCGTAACGATTATCAGCTCGCCACTCCGTAATGTCAACAACAAAAGTCTTTCTGTTAATACCACACCATCTAATCCTTGTCGGGTTATAAGTTCCCCCTTCAGTAGTCCCAAGGACCAAGAGAAGGTTCTTATGAAGCATTATAGCTTCCGCTTTAGACCACAAAGCATTGCTGATGTCTGCAGCTACCGTCGGAATAGTATCGTTACCTCCCCAGACTTGGATCTGATCTACGCCGTTGTTTATAACAGCCTGATTTTTTATGAACTCAACCTGCGTCCGATTATCATTTCCACCTGTCAAGGCACTTCCAGTTATATTAACTCTTGCTGTCCCTGTATCAGTGTATATCTTTGTCGGACTTATTATAAGTTCCTTAACATCTCCGTTGGCAAATGTAACCTCGTGTTGTCCTACAACAGCCTCTCCGCCTGTCAACTGCGTAGAATTATAAACACCATAGCCAAAGCGACTATGAGCAACCCCACGCTCTGATATATCCACGTTCCTCAGAATTTCACAGTTCTCTGCAGGCAACCTTTCGTCAGGATAGTACCAGCGAGAACGCTGGCCTTTTACCCTGTAGATAGGACTTGTTACAGCAGACTGAGTTACTCTTAAATTTGTCACCCTTAGTCTCCTTTAAGCAAGCCCGAAATCAACACCCTTAATAAGCGGCCTCTGTGGCCTCTGACGGAAGCCCGCCTGAGTCTGAACATTAGAGAACACATGGATAGCCGCAGGAGCGCTAGTTGCTCTTCCAGTAAACTCATCCATTCTCTGCCCGAACGTCAGCCTATGGGCTCCCGCAGTGTCAGACTTTCCCCAAGCAGCTAAGAGGTCCATAGAAACCCCCCATATAAGCACGTCATGGAACTGCTCATCGAACTTAGGCCAATCATAATTATCCACTAGTGGGGGAACCCGCATCTCACAGCGGACATTATAGGATAGTGCCGCGCCCGGTATCGGGTTAAACTCTATCCATATATGCTCAGGAGACTCCCAAGCAACAGGGATGGTAGTGAGAGTATTATTCGCCGAGTCCTGCACAGTAACACTCCCTGAGAATGTTGAGCCACTAGCTGGAGCCTTGACTATTCTCTCGACACCAAGAGTGCTGTCAAAGACCGTCGTAGTATTTACCTCTGTAGTTCCATTCATCGTGACAAGTTCTGACACTAGATTCCCTGCGCTGTTCCAACCTTCAACTCTTACCTTGAAATTAACTCCAGCATCTAAGGTACTGTCACTGACCAGCGTAAGAACGCTGTCTATAGAAGGCTGAGCTTGAACTCCCCGACTCTGTGAGACAAAGTATTCAAAAGGAGTCCCAGTGTCCGTACTACCTGGCTCCCTCTTGTCAAAGCTCCTTGCCGAAGCCTCATCTAGTCTCCTTGGCGTAGTAGAATCTTCCACGTTAAGAATCTTCCTAACCCAAAGTGGAAGCCCCAGCGATCTTTGACTTGCCACACTTGACAGAGTAAAAGTTCTCTCTTCATACGGAGTCTCTATGACTTCGAGAACTCTGAAATAAAGCCCATTGACTCTTCTCTTTACAAGTGCCTCTGCTGCACCTCCAGTGCCCTGTCCACCGAAGGCTAATATATCCCCAACTATCTGTGAATAATGCACATCTAGCTCTCTTTCTTTATAACTCCTGCTGCTTTACCAGCTTCTATAGCCTTAGATAAATCTGGAGCTCCGATACCTTGAGCGCCAATAGACGCGAAGCCTGCCTTGAACATCTCGGTGAAGGTATCAATCATTTCAGTCTGCGAAGAAATGCGCTTCTTCTCCTCACTCCGTAACATATTCGCCCGTCCTTCAGGACCATCAGTCTTAGCAACGTGCGTAACGCGGAACTGCCATTCCTGAAAAGTCGGAACATCTTCTTCTGGGTTCGCATCCAGATACATATCTACTTCATCCAAGCTCATAGGCGTGCGGCCAGGTAAAATACCCACAATGCGACTCATCGTAGCAACAAGCGTGACGATAAGACCATCATCTATGCTAAGAGGCCGTGGCTCTCCATCAAGACCCGCGACTAGAAGCCTGGGCTGTCTGCGAGAACCTGCAGTCAAGTCTGTTGTGACCTGCTGCATCCATTCACCCTCTGGCTGCCAATCAGCCCGATCTTTATTCATCGAGATGTAAGAAGTATATACAACTTCCGCCTGCTGCTCTTTCGGAATGATAAGCGGAACGCCCTTCTCATAGTCCCTGTCAATACGGGCTAACTCAGTCTCGGCGTTTACGTCAATTAGAACTGGCATCTTTCTCTCCTTGTGCTTTGTAACATATTGTTACAAAGTTATAATAATTGATACATCAGTAAACTTCTTCCATATCTTCAGCACTCTCTGAATCAGTCTTCTCTTCTTTTTTCATGCTAAGGAAAGCCTCCATAGAGGAGATTTTCTTTAGAACCTCAGCCAGCATCTCTTCAACTTTCATAGCCGGCTTCTTCTCTTCTTCTTCGTCATTCTCGAAGAGGTCCCCTTGCTCATCTTTAGGAATATTAAAGTGTAAAGCCTGCAATGTTCACCTGACAATCTGCGGTGCTTGCGCTCAGCACGGCTGTAACGGCCTCATCTCTTCCAGCCATCCAGAGACCCTGAGGAACTTGAATCATGAAGCCTTCAAGGGAGACATCTATCTTCCACTCGGCAAGAACGGTCGCCGCGGACTTAAGCGTTAAAAGTGCATCTGTGTCAGCATGGCCACTGATGTGATCCACCACAATGACTTTCCCTGTAACAGCTGCCTTCGTCGCAGTTGTCGCGGCATTAGTCCCCGCCTGTGTAGCACTCCACCGTCCATTAAGCATTCCACTGTTCATCTGTCACTCTCCTATTAAGTAACGCATCTGAGCTATCCTGTCTTGATACGTATGCTGTTCTCTAGCTAAACTGTGCCCAGCCTTTGCAATCTTCTCACGCTCCATAGGATTCTCTAAAGCCCATCTAACTTTCTCAACCGCGTCATCCAAGTCATCATAAGCAAGGAAATGAACTTCATCCTTAAATCCCAGCTCTTCCCATCCAACTGCAGCCCTGTCCGTAATAAGGCAGTTCCCATAACTGAGCGTCTCGAAGAACCTCATGTTAAGGTCATCCTTTATGCTGATGTTAAAGCCAACTCTCCCACGTGCATATCGAATAGCGGCATCAACAAAGTAGACATTGTTAGCAAACCAAGAAGTCGGGAACTCCTTATAAATTCTATCCAAGTACTCCAAACGATTATTCCCAAGTCCTCCTTCTGCCCCCATGTTCACGTGGCCAACAAAAACCACATCGTGCATTTTCTGCAGGCCATAGGGGCCAAGCTCTTCTTTACTCAGATCACTAAGCTCCCCATAGCTACAGTCCACATTCGGAAGACACGCGAGAGGAAGCCAATGAGCATTTAAACCCAGCGCCTTCATATCCTCAGCACCTCTCTTCTGCGCGGTAAAAACAAAGTCAAACTTCTTTGCCCACTCAAACCTTGTCTCAAAACCAAGATGAGTGTCTACAAGCCAACAAGCGCTAGTTCCGTGAATCGGAACCTCCATAGGAATCTCATCACGGCCGTCATCTATGAAGAGCCAGAAATCATGGTTCTCAGCACTTTCTGGAATAGGTCTAGTATAACGCTTAAAGCCTTTCTCTAGCCACCCCATCTGAACAACTGCATCTGTGACTCTCCGCGCAGTTCCATTGTTCCTAATATCACTGTTATAAAAGAAAGCGGGGTACATTAGATAGACTCCTTAAGGCTAATAGCTTCAACGTAGATGACGCCACTAGCGCGAGTCTCAGACAAGTGCACAGAGAATCCGCAAAGAACTAGAAGGTCAATGAGAGATGCTGGAGTATAAGCATGAACGTGTGTGATATCCAGAGCCATAGTCGGATGATAAGTGTGATCTGGAACAGTCATCAGAAGATGCCCATTAGGTTTTAAGAGCCTATGCCACTCGCGCAAAGTCTCTACAGGATTCACAAGGTGTTCAAAGAGATGGCCAGCAAGAATAAAGCCCTGACTAGAATCGCCTAGCGGAATATCATGCGCAGAGGCGACTATATCTGGATCACAGTCCTTGTCTCGTTCTCCGCCAGCTCCCTTAGACCCCTTAGCTCTTTCGTCTACGTTAACAACTCCCTCATATCGAGTACCGCCGCATCCAATATTAAGTCCCACATTCCCCTGAAAACCTAACAGTTTCTCCTTATACCACTTATTCTCATTTAAAAATTTCTCTTCCTCAAACTCTAGCGGGTACCATGCAACACGCATGATCTTGACCCACTGCTTAAATCCATGCTTCATTATAAGTGCGTTATTAGTGACTTCCTGACTCCAACTACTATCCCAGTCTGCGCCTTTGACCCTAGTTCCAGTCTGCTGACCAAAGTGATGAAGATAACAAGTCCGATCTACTCGTAGAATATAGCCCTTATCTTGAAGTCTCATGGACAAGTCTAAGTCATCCCCACCAGGCAGTGTATGATCCAGTCCCCCAACATCTTTAAGTACACTTGTCCGAAGAACCATACAGAATCCTATGAGCATATCCACGTTGCAGATAGGTGGAGTGTTAAGAGCCATAAGACTTTGAATACCCGCAACAAAGTTGCTACCAGGTCCAACAGCTCCTACCTTAGCATCATGCAGGTGAGAGACTAATCGCCTAAAGAACATATTATGACCAGGCAGAAAGACCACATCGTCATTCAGCAAACAATAGAACTCTTCTTTCACCGTCTCAAGCGCAAGATTATGAGCAGCCATCCACCCAAGATTCTTACCTGGCACTATAACCTCTATATTCTTATCTCCGAAGTCAAAGTCTTTCTCAACTGTTCCTGCGTTATCCACAAGGTAGACCTTGAAAGGAAAGTCCACGTGCATAAACAAACTCTGGAGGCACCATGATAGTTGCTTAGCATTATTCCAAGTCGGAATTACAATAGCTAGTGTGGGCTCCATATCTATATATCCATCACTTTCCCGCTGGGCGTAGTTGCTACTACCTTACCCCCAACGACATCCTTCACTTTAAGCTCTGGATACTGCTGCTCATAGTACTGCTTCCCGTGTTCACGGTCATGCCAGTAACGCTCCTCGTCACACCATCTCGGAGTATGCTCAAGATGCCTACTCTTCACGCTTGTATCAACAAACCTTGGAATATTATACTCCTGACAGCGATAACAGAAGAAGAAGTCCTCACCACACCCTGTACTTGTAAACCAAGGCTTCGGAATAGTCTTAAAGATATCAAGGTTAAAGAGCATTACTGCAGCTCCCATTGCCAAATCCCCACCTATTTCCACACTCCCCACTAGTTGATCTCTCGGATAGTCAAAGACTATATCACTCTTCTCAACAATCATCTTCTGGTGCTGTTGATCCCACTTCTCAGTCAAACGATAGATAACGGGAAAGATAGGAGGCCGCGCAGTGAACGCAAGAGCACTAATAACTGGCTTATCATGCCTAAAAAGTCGCATGAATGCGTCTAAGTCAAAGCGCATATCATCGTCCCACCAGAATAGAAAGTCTGCGTCCCACTTCCGTGCCATATCTACTATATTCTCCCGAGCCAAACCCACAAGGCTTGTCCGACTGTAGTTACAAATCATTATCTCTAGCTTCCCAAGTCTATCCCAGTCTTCTTCCGTGGGATCAGCTAAGGGAAAGCGTCCTTCTCCGAGACTTGGCAAATCCGCGGCAACGTTATTCCACGCTTCAGGACCAAGCATCTCAAGGATAGAGTGCCTGACTAGGCTTCTCTCTCGAAGAGCGCCAAAATACATCATCAAGTCGAAATACAGTGGAAACGTAGTATCATCCGGCCCTATATACCAAGGCAGCCCTATTACCAGTTTCATTACTTTCCTTTTTCTTTCATCCAGTCACTGAAACACTCCGAAAGAGTCCTTCTCTTTAAGAGCCCCGTTCTCATCTTTACATACTCCCAGAAGCTACCATGCTCCAAAGCCCTTGTTGTATGGCTAGCTCCCATATGATGCCGTCTTACTTTTTGTGGACTACCAAGAAGCCACATAGCTCTGCCACAATCACAGCGCACTATGTAATCGTTATCCCGACTTCCTTCGTGAATACCCAGAATCCACATTATAGACTTCCACAACATAACCCCATCCTCAGTTATAGAAAGGGTGACCTTGTAACATTATGTTACAAAGCCACCCAATCTTAAATCACCTACATAGCGCGGATAAAGCAGTGATTAGCATAAGCCGTTCCTGCAACACCAATAGCCGCACTCAGCAAAGAACCATTGCCTGCGGCTTGACCGCCAGCAATAGTATCTAAAGCTACAATAGGTCCAGTACCGTCAGCGCCGACACTATTACACCCGACTGTCGTCAAGTCATAGGTCAAGCCATAACCAGGGCGAATCGTCACAGCACCACCAAGAGGCGCAATCAATACGCTCTCATGGTAACCGTAAGTCTGCATGACGCCGGCTTCTTCGCCATTCACTACATCCTCGTAGGCTAAGCCTAAGAGAGCGCCGCCACCGGCACCCGCATACCCGAAGATACTCGGGCGCGTCGCAGCTTCATTCGTAGCGATAGTAACACTCGCCTCATTCGTGTAAAGAAACTTCACAACGGGCCAATGCTGAGTAATCGTCTGACCATCACTGTTCGTGAAGTTCATCCAGACTTTCTCAACATCCGTCCGGTTAGTCGTTTGCATCCACATAATTCACTTCTCCACTTCCTAAATGTAAGTTGCCTCGAAACGGTAATTTACACATACTCAACGCGAAAGCGCACATCAGTAGCTGCACCTGCGTCAACAAACACTGAACCATTAGTAACTACATCACTGGCATTAGCATTAATATGCCCTTGCACCGTTGTAGGCGCATTACCAGCATTATCAGCTACTGTAAACTGAGCACTCAAAATGCGCGAAGCAGTCCCCAAGATAGCGAACGTTCGGCGTGTAGCGTCAGCTTCGACTACCCCGTGCATGACAAAGCGATTACCACTTCGCACTGGCATACCGGCATCGTAGGTAATGTCTCCTGCTGCCATTGTCTTATCTCCTACGTTAAGCCCACTAATTTACCGTGAGCAGAACGCAAGTTCGTAGCCATATTCCCCTGAAAGAGAATAGGAGCCAAGAACGCGTCTTGGTTAACAGGACTCTGCATCCCAGCTGCGCCCATGCTAAAGTAGGCATCCTTATGCACGAAGATAAAGATATGACGGCTGTTCAACAGATACAAGGTGCCGCTCTGACACTTCGCTTCCCAAAAGACACTCGCAGCACGGAAGCGAGGTTTGACGCTAAGGTCACCCTCTCCACCTGGAGTGTAACGAACCGCAGGTATGATAAGAGCCTCAAGAGTCTCAGCCATAGTCTGCGTAGTAAAGATACCGTCTGGCTCACCTTCAACACCGGCAATTTCCAAACAGTCATTATAGATAATCCGCAGGTTCGGAAGCAAGTTAGCCGCGGCATTACCGACACTGGCAATGACGTTGTTCCGCCAGACAGTGTTGCTACCGAAGTTAATACTCGCATACGTTCCGCTTGTCACCGTACTAGCGACCATCGCATCAAGACCGGTGATCTGCTTAGACCCAGACAGTGTTCCATTACTGTAAGCATCCGTTGCCAAGTTATCAGCAAGCGTCGCCTCAGCCTGAAACATACGATCTTTGCCCAAGTCACGAATACGACTCTCGCCCTGATTCGAGCGCTTCTCCAAGCCAGAAATCACGACTGTCGTTGCAGCCTGCTTCCAGTCGAAGAACGCCTGAGTCTGACCGTCATAACCGCTCGGATCAAGTGCCTCTGTTCCCGCGTAACGTTTGAAGTTACCCGAGCCTTCATACATCACTGGAAGCTTGATACGCTCACCGCCAGTCAACTTCTTAATGCGGTTCCCGCTGTTCATCCACTTCCAGAACGGACTGCGCTTATGAACCTGATCACGGAGCATCCCGCTGTCCAAGTAATTCATAACCGTTGTGCCTAGTAAGCCTCCCCAGTTTACACTGGGAGAAGCGTCTTTGATACCCATAATATTAGCTCACTTTAAAGTTGAGACAAATGTCTCTTGTTAACCTCCAGAAAGCTCGCGCTTTCCAAGTGCCCAAGACCTTGCCCAAACATCCTCTGGTGCGTCATTCCTTGCTGGGTCATATATCCGAACTGGGCTGTTACGCCCAGAACTCCGACGAACATTCCCATTCGGTGACGGACGACGTGCCGGTGCTTCTGACCGAGCCGCAGGTCTACGAACAGGTGCTCTGCGTGGAGCCGAGCCTTCATCGGGAAACTCTAATCTATACAGGTCGAGAGGGGTAACTCCCCGTTTTGGATCTTGAAGGTCAGCTAGTCTCTGGTTCAGTCTAGCTTGCACTTCAGGATGAACTGTGATACGTCCAGTCTCCGTATCCCTAGTTCCGAATTTTTCCCCATATTGCTGATATGCCTTCTCTTGCGTTGATTGCACATAAGACTGAGCTTCTTTCTCAGTCTCCTGTTCAGCAATCTCCGATCTTGGAATATAGCCGAGGTGGTCCGCCATAGTTCTAAACATCTCAATATGCTGAGGTGTTATCCCGTCAGGAAGTTGATCCTCAGCTGCGGGCTCAGCTCCCTGTGGCGATTCCATTCCTCCAGCTTCTCTCTGGGCAAGCAATTGCTCTCGTATACTTAGAGTCTCTGACTTCAAGTCATTCCACTCATTGATGTTTCGGTGCATCGTGCGTTGCATCTCAGACACAACGCGCGCGGCCTCGGGGTCACTCTCACGTAATCTCCGTAAGACTTCATCTGTGCCCTCGTTCCTATTGGAACCAGTTGAAGCATCTGGAGCTTCCTCTTCTACTTCCTGCATTACGTCATCGAGAAGTTCATCCCCTTCTTCGACTCCGCCCCACTCAGTTTCTTCTTCATCCAAGAAGGCCCTGAAGTCTTCACTTGCAGTGTCAGCCCCGCCATTGTCTTCGTATTCCATAAGTCATCCTCCGCAAATTGTAGGAGGTTCCTTTCGTCTTATTACCTTGTAACATTATGTTACAAAGTTACTATTTCCCAGCAGTCGGTAGCGAATCCACCGTGTGTGTCTCCACTATCTTCCCACTATCATCCACAGTTGAGACAACTGCCCCACTAGCAGTCGGTGCAGGAGTCCAGACCTTCCCCTTCACCTTCTGTTTCTTCACTAAGCCAGGAAGCTTCGAATCAAAGTTCCGTCCACCGTGAACTGTGTCCCCTGATTCTATAACCCCTTGCTGTTTCATTATACTCTGACGATGCCTCTCAGTGTAGACATCACTGTTAAGACCTTCATCAAAGTACTCTTCGAAAGTACTAGGACGGAACATCTCCACGGAACGCTTCATGCCTTCTCCGCAAGACCCACAATCCGCCAAGTCATTTCTCTTCTCCATGAGGCGATAAAAATCCTCAGAGTGCCCGCAAGACGCACACTCAAAACTATAAGTCGGCATCTCCTATCTCCCTAGTTGCTGTTGTAATGTCGTTACTATGCTATTAATAGCTTCGCGGCTTTCAGTCTCCAAGAAGTTCGCCGTTAAATCCTGAAGCACTAAGTCCTCAAGGTGATCCAAGATCAAGTCTAAGTCTGCGCTGTCTGCAACTATTGTCTGTCCATTCTCACTAATGCGAACACTAGAAGGCAGCGAGTCCATATCAGAAAGGAAATCATCCAAGAAGCTTATATTCTCTGCTCCCAACGTAAGGCGCCCATTCCTGAAGCCTCCATCAAGTCTTTCCATTCTCGGGTCTGAGCCTGAGATACGCGGGATAGTTCCCTCTTCCACTGGAGCAGCTTGTGTCCCCTGTGTGCTTGTCGGAAAGTCTTGCTCTATCGGAGCTGCATCGTCTGCCCGAAGACTTCTCGGACCATCCGCAGAGGAACTTGGCCCCTGCTGGACTCTATCCACAAGCCTTGCTATTCTATCCTCGACACTCTCTAAGCCTTCCCCAACTTCAGCTGACCCTTCTCTAGCTGCCCTTAGCCTTGCATCAAGCTCTTCCATAGCAGCCGTCTCATCTGCATCCAAAGGCTCTAAGTTACGCCTTGACGGCTCGACTCTCTCACCTTGCGAATACCTTACAAGGTCTATATCTATCTCAGAGACTTCATTAATCTGACGCTCTAAGAACTCAGCCACATCCCGACGGAACACATACCCAGCCTCTGCGCGAACTTCCACACTCTCACGTAGCACTAAAGACAGAAGCTCACCTAACTGCGCATTCTCTTGCCTGTTAGTATTCCCCGTCAGCATATCCTCGATAGTGTCTATAACGCCTATCTCAGAGCCGCGTTCAATAACTATATCCATACTTCCACGACCACCAGGCGCATCCACAAAGGAAACACCGCCAGGCAACCTAGTCAGACCTTGTATAGCTTCCGTCGCCTGATGTCCTATTACCAGTCTATGAGCATCACCTAAAGGCGCGCGAAAGGGTTGA
>TARA_R110000765_G_scaffold206684_2_pt1 | contig 12905 bp, 10 predicted proteins | sample TARA_R110000765 | Tara Oceans TARA_R110000765 (sample SAMEA4398168) | marine metagenome | biome: Polar Biome; feature: [MES] marine water layer (ENVO:01000295) within the mesopelagic zone...; material: water (ENVO:00002006), including particulate matter (ENVO:01000060) such... | reverse complement strand
CCTAAATTTATTTCTGATTGGATAAAGCCTTTTGGAAACATTTTCATCAATTCTCTAAAACTCATTGCTGTTCCCCTTATTTTGGCCTCTTTAATAAAGGGAGTATCTGATTTAAAGGATATTTCAAAGCTTTCTAAAATGGGTGGGCGAACTATTACCATCTATATCCTTACTACGGTTATTGCGGTTTCTATTGGTTTGGGAGTGGTTAATATTGTAAAGCCAGGTGCTTCAATTAGTGAAGAAACAAGAACAGAATTAGTAGAAAATTATAAAGGCGACGCTGAAGCAATAAAATCTAAGGCAGATAAACAAAAGGAATCGGGGCCTTTACAGGCGTTAGAAGATTTAGTGCCTAGTAATATTTTTCAAGCAGCTTCTGATAATGGAAATATGCTTCAGGTTATCTTCTTTGCTATATTATTTGGTATTGGTCTAATTCTCATACCTGAAGAACAAGCCTCGCCAGTTAAGAAATTTTTTGATGGTTTTAATGAAGTTATTCTAAAACTCATTGACCTTATAATGTTGGCGGCTCCTTTTGGTGTTTTTGCTTTATTAGCTGCGTTGGTGGTAGAATCTCCAAGTTTAGATTTATTTAAAGCGTTGGCATGGTATGCCTTCTGCGTAGTTCTAGGCTTGACCTTAATGTTATGTGTTTATCTACTATTGGTTTGGATTTTCACAAAAACCTCCCCAAGTACATTTATGAAGGGAATGTCACCTGCTCAATTATTGGCTTTTTCAACAAGTTCGAGTGCGGCTACTTTACCTGTAACTATGGAAAGGGTAGAAGAGCATTTAGGAGTAGATGAAGAAGTAACAAGTTTTGTACTTCCTATCGGTGCGACAATCAATATGGACGGTACCAGCTTATACCAAGCGGTAGCGGCAGTTTTCATAGCACAAGCTTTTGGAATGGATTTAAGCCTTTCTGCCCAATTGGGTATTATTGTTACCGCGACTTTGGCATCTATTGGTAGTGCTGCAGTACCAGGTGCTGGAATGGTTATGTTGGTTATAGTTTTAGCTCAGGCTGGGATTCCCGAAGCAGGTTTGGCTTTGATTTTTGCGGTTGACAGACCCTTAGATATGTGTCGTACCGTAATTAATGTATCAGGTGATGCAACAGTTTCTATGATGGTAGCAAAATCGGTGGGTAAATTAGGGAAACCCAAAGTAAAGAATTGGGATGATAATTACGATAAGTCAGCTTAGTATTAATTGTTCGAATTACATCGATTATTGATTAGTAATAAATCGTAACTAGAGTTTTAAACCTTATTGAAAATTTAGACAAGGCTAGGTATCAAATTTTCGATACGCAGCTGTTGAGAACATAAAAAGTCCATAAGAAACCATGCCAATGGCTACTGCTCCTAATAGCCATTGGCCAAATGACTGTTCTTGTATGAATGAAAAGGCTTCTGCTGTACCTTTCACGTTGTTAGAGGACGCACCATTCAATGTTAGACCTGCAGTGAGGAAAAAGTATGAAATGATTGTAGTCACCAAGCCTCGTGAAAATAAACCTGCGTATCCTATTCTTTGAATGTATTTTCTTTTGGCCATAGCTGGTATGGACTGTATATCGAACCTATGAAGAAAATCGCCTTTGTAAACTTTTGCAAATTGATAAATCCCTTTACCTAAAAGTCCGACACCTATCGCTATAAATAGTATCGCTCCGGTAGTTCCTGTCAATAAGGAATTAGTAGTACTGTTACTTGACTTAAATAATGAAATTAAGTTCAAGGCATCGGTAATAGACATCAATCCAATAATTCCATAAACACAACCGCTTATTAAAAATCCGATTCTTTTGATTATGCCTCTAGTGTCATTACCAATCTTTTCTGGGTCTTTTAAGCTCTCAAATATTCTCCAAATCGAATAACAGATAAGTCCAATTCCTAAGGTAAAAATCAAAATATTACCTAATGGTTTATTTTCTAAATAGTCAATTACCGCTAACTTCCCTGCTTTTTGTCCACCTATGTTTAAGGCACTGAACAACGCTAATAAACCAGTTAAGGCATAAACTACACCTTTAGATGTATATCCTAAGACAGCAAGTTTCTTAAATTTTAGGTTCATATTATTCAACCTTTAGGTATTATTTGTTGATAATATATACCAATAATCTTATGTAACGAGGTGTAATAATGCTTAGGGATAAAAGTATTAGGCATTGTGTTAAAATGAATTCACAACTGTGCAATACTTTAAATCTTAAATGAATTTATTTTTTAATTCTTCAGAAGGAATGATGCAGGAATCTCTTTTTCCGTACCATTTATAGCGATTCTTTGCGACAATATCGTATACGATATTCCTAAAAGACTCTGGTAACCATAATAAAATAGAGGATATCGTTCGTTGTCCTTTTAAATTTTTACCAATTTCTAGCGCAGCGGTAGATTTTGTATAATAAGCCACATTGGGCTCTATGAGAATGATGGAATCAATATCTTCTGGATCTATATTTCTTTCAGCCAGAAAATTTCTACCAGATTCACTTTGTAAAGCTGCAAAGCGAAACAAATCATTATGGTCTCTTTTTATGATAAACTTTACTGCACTATTGCAAAGATTACAAACGCCATCAAAAAGTATTATTTTCTTGTTATTTTCCACGCATTAAAGATACAATGGGTCTTCATCAAAACTTGCAATTTTATAAGGTATTTAAGAATGTTGTCAAATCTATATCCTTAGCTAAATGTAGTTTCTTTTTTAATCTATATTTCGATTTTAAAATACTGTCAGGTAATACATTTAATGTAGCCGCAATCTCTTTAGTGGTGAGATTCATTCGCAGAAATGCAGCCAACCGAATTTCCTTTTCAGATATATCTGAGTATAATGTCTTTAGTTTTTGGTCAAAATCATTATGTACTTCAGCGAAGTAGGTTTTAAATACTTCCCAGTCCTTATCTGAGGCATTTTCCTTTTTCAAGAGCATTACAATACGACGAAATTCCATTTTAAATTTCTCTGGAGAGTTTTTAATGTTTTCTAAATTTTCCGTCAATTCTTGGATAAAGGTATTTTTCTGAACAAGATGGAGAGTCTGGCTGGCCAATTCTTTCCGTTTATGCTCGATTTCATTTTTGTAAATTTCTTCTTGTTTTTCCCTTGCAATACGGTTTTTCTTCATCCGTTGTTTAAAACTAAAGTAGATTAATCCTGTTATTGCTATGAATGAAAACATGCCAAAAGCAAATAATCCTTTTGAAAGTTTATAGACCTTAGCTTTTTCATTTAATGTTTTTATTTCCTCCTTTTGAAGTGTTATGGCTGCTTCTTTTTTTTCTGTCTCATATATCGTTTTTAGTTCTTCAATTTGTTGCGTTTTTTTCTCATTGAATAAACTGTCGTTCAGCACTTGAAATTCCTTTAAATCACGATAAGCTAAATCGTTATAATTTAAATTATGTCTAATGGTTGCCCTAATAATAAGAGCATCTCTCAGTGTTGGCAATGCCTCTATTTTTCTAGCAATTTGTATAACATCATTAATATTCTCTAGCGCAACAGTGAATTTGTTTTTGGCAATATTCAGGTTTGCCATTTCTTTAAGAGCTTCGGTCAAATCAAACTTTATGTCTTCCTTTTTGGCTATTTGGATAGATTCCTCTAAAAGTATTTCTGCGCTTTTAAAGTTCTTTTCGGTATAATCGAGTCTTGCCAAACTATTAAGGTTTTGGGAAATCATAGTTTGGACATTCATTTCTCGTGCCAACTGGATTGACTCCAGGAAGTAGTTTCGTGCAAGGCCTAAATTATTCATCTGTTCAGCTGCTAAACCTGCAGTGTTTGCGGCATAACTATGATAGATTTTATCTTCATTCTGCTTGTATATTGAGATAGCTTCCTGAGCATAATTAAGACTATTTTTAAAATTACCTAATTGATATTCAATATCCGCCAATTGTTTTAGGGCATCACCTTTTCTAACAATATCGCCAACACCCTCGAAAAATTGCAAAGCTTTTAACGTGTTTTCCAGAGCAATCCTATAATTCCCTTTTTCAGAATAAATACCTCCCAAGACTTCATATTCAGAACCTCTTAGATCAAAATCTCCTAGGTCTGAATTTATGCGATTTTCATTGGAATACATTTCTAATATAGAATTGGTAAGGTGAATAGCATTGTTGAAATCACCTTTTTCTCTCTCAATAGTAGCCAAGGAGTGAAGGGCAAATATTTGTCCTTTGACAGATTTTATATTTTTAAATTCTTTTAGTGCTAAATTGTGATAATAAGAAGCGGAATCATTTTTGGATTGGTTATAGTAATAATTTCCATATTGTAAATAACCATTCGCTACCCCTTTTTTGTATCCAATTTTTCGAGATAGATCTTGAGCTTGTTTGGCGTAAACGAAAGCTTTTTCATTGTCCATAAACATCATTCTTTCGTGAATTCTGGATAGGACTTTGGCTTTTAAAGTATCCTCGGGCAAAGATGTTGCATGTTGAATTAAACTATCCAGCTCTTTTTGTCTATCCTGCGCTTGTAACCATATACCTAAAAATAGGATTAGCAATAAGGTGTATTTGGTTGGTTTCATGACCTTTTATTTTGATAACACACTCAAGATAAGGATAATACAATTTTTAAAAAAGGAAGGGAATTCCAAAAATCATCTTGTCCATACTAAGTCCATGATATCTCGAACACTTATATCTATATGAAAATGTTGGGAACCGCCATATTCATTGGCTTTATTCTCACTTTGCATATTTGTATGAAACACTTATGTCTATTGCTAAATTTGGGTTTTTTAATATAACTGTCCATAGTTTGTCCATGGATAAAATTTCATAAACACTTGATTACTAGGTAGTTTTAAATCGTTGAATCATTAAAACCTAGAAATTATGAAAACAATCATGCAAAAAATTAACTTTACCAACATGGGTTATGCCCTTATCATCACCGTACTAATATCTTCCTGTGGCAAGGATAGTATCGAGCCTATTTTGGAAAATGAGTCAGTAACAGGGGTAGAGGCAGATAGTATTAATGCCTATTTAACCAATCTATCGTACGATCCTGACAATTTATTAAACGTTCAGTCAAATACAGGTAAGAATGTTACAGAAGGAAACCCTGTAAAAGACACAGATCAGGGATCTATTGAAGAATGTAGAACAGATGATTACAATATTCGTTCGAATTTTGAAGATGTTGCTATTTTTGACCCTACTTTAGGTGTAGTTTACCCCGGAGCCTTAGTAATCGGAAATACGGAAATGTTAGATGGCGCTCCAGAACCATTGCAGATTCAAAGGGCCCCGTTGAAATTACGTTTAGACCTTCCAGGAATTGGGGAAAGAGGCACCTTAATGGTAGAAAACCCAACATTCACTAATGTTCAAACAGCAATAGATGATGGTTTGGAATATTGGAACCAAGAAATTGCTACACAAGGTTATGAAATAGCCTCTAATGCATTTTTTGAATCTACTACGGCCTTTACTTCACAACAGATGAGTTTGGATTTAGGAGTGGGAGTGGAATGGGCATCAGGATCCTCTTTCGAATCACAGTTCAGTTATGATAATACCACTACCAAAAGAGTCGCCGCTATTTTGTACCGTCAAGTTTTTTATGAAATAGTCATGGAAACTCCAGAAACACCTGCCGAGGTTTTTGGCGCGCAAATAGATTTGTCTAAAGTAAAGTCAGCAATGGGTTCATCGACACCGCCAGCCTACGTAAGTTCCGTACAATATGGTAGAATTATCATGGTACGAATGGAAACTACCAGCACAGAGACAAGTGTAGAATTAGATGCAGCCTTGGAGTATGCTAGTATTGGTAAGGATGTTGACGCTACTGTTGAAGCGAAGTATAAATCTATCTTGGAGAAATCGACGATAAATGTAGTTACTATTGGTGGTAATGCCGAAATCGCTTCAAAAGTAATTACAGGAAGTGATGTTGCAGAATCAGGGGGGCTTAATTACGTTATATCGGAAGGGGCTTTGTACAGTCGAGAAAATCCAGGGGCACCAATTGCATATACCGTTAAATATTTGAAAGACAATAGGATTGCAAAAATGGGGTATAATACCGATTATAGGCTAGAAACTTGTAATACCTATGCTTACGACCATGAAAGTTTAGATGTAGATAATAATTCAATTTTCGACGTAAGATTTAGATTTATCTATAAAAGCCGTGATGGAAATAATACAACCGTAGGTAATTATACAACTGTTAACAATGGGAAACGAAAGGTAGTAAGTCCTCCAAACGGAGCACATGATGTTAAAGTGGAATTCCAGTTTCAAGATGCTTTTGTATGGACAAAATTTGGGGATACAAAAAGTTATGGTTACATCAGTTCACAGAAATGTTTTGAAATTAAAAATGACGGCATTCTTCAAGGGTTCCGAATTTATCTTACTTCTGTCTCTTGTAACTAATTAAATCGTTTTGGAGTTAGCAAATAGCAGCTGGCCACTCAGGTTCGATTCAACAACTTGATGCCGGCTGTCTATTTAATTAGGCCTCTTCGTGAAGACGATTATTGAAAGTTAAGGTGCTAAAATGTTCTTTAATATCGTATACGATTAAATATAACTAACTGATAATAAAGTGTTTTGTAGATTTATTTCATTCGTTCTACCATTTCTAACTGATCCACACTCACATTGGTTGTGAACATACCATAATTTACTGTTGCCTTGCCCTTTTCAAGCTTGTCGATACTACCAACCGCCTTGCCATCTGCCATTCGAACACGGTCACCTATGTTAAAAATGGGACGTGGTTTGTTCTTTTCTTTATGAATGGCTTTTTTCTTTTCGACTTTTTTCTTTTCTCGAATAACTTCAACTTCTTTTTGTACTTCCTTTGCTACTTGAACTTTTTTAGTGCGTTCGGCTTTTGCTTGATGAGCTGTTTTCTTCTTTCGCTTACTATTTTCCGTTTCTACAATCCGTAATAATTCCGAAACCAAAGGGCGTTTCTTATTATCTTGAAAATATTTATCTGCGGCAACATTTACTTTGTTACCTAACTGAATCATACGTTGATCATGATCATAAAGTTCTTGGTAATTCTCTAATTTCGACTTGACTTTCGCATTTAACTTTTCTAATCGTTCGTTTTCTTCTCGTGCTTTTACTTCTTCCTCCTTTAATCTAGAACCAGTTTCAGCCATTTTACTACGCTCTTTCTGCAATTTGGCTATCGTAGCATCAAAACGAACCTTACCACGTTCTATTTTTTTCTTAGCTTTATTAATGAGGGAGTAGGGTATACCATTTTTCTGGGCAACTTCAAAAGTAAATGAACTACCAGCCTGACCCAAAATCAACTGAAAAGTTGGTTCAAGGGTTTTTCCATCAAAAAGCATATTAGCATTAGTCACATGAGGTAACTCATTGGCAAGGGCTTTTAGATTTGCATAGTGGGTCGTGATAACACCAAATGAACCACGTTCATAGAACACTTCTAAAAATGCTTCGGCCAATGCGCCCCCTAACTCAGGATCACTACCAGTACCAAACTCGTCAATTAAAAATAGTGTTTGATGGTCGCATCGTTTCAAAAATTGGTTCATGTTCTTTAATCGGTAACTGTACGTACTTAAATGATTTTCAATACTTTGATTGTCTCCAATATCAGTTAAAATCTTTTTAAAAAAACATACTTCGCTACGTTCGTGAACAGGAATTAAAAGACCACTTTGCAACATTACCTGCAGTAAACCAATGGTTTTTAAGGTAATACTTTTACCACCTGCGTTAGGTCCAGAAATAACAATTATTCTATTTTCATTATGCAATTCTATGGTCTGGGGGAATGTCTTTTCACCTTTGCGCTTATTATTTAAAAAAAGCAATGGGTGAAAAGCATCTCGAAGATATAAGCGATTATTGTTGTTAGTTTTGGGTAGAATAGCGTCTATATCTTCCGCATATTTAGCTTTTGCGGCTATAACGTCTACTTGGGTTAAATATTCCTGATAATCTCTTAAAAGAGCTCTAAAGGGTCTAATTTGACCTGTTAGTTGCTTAAGAATTCGTTGTACTTCTTCTTTCTCTTCAAATTCTAGATTATTGAGTTCTCGGCTATACTTTAAAGCGACTTCGGGCTCTATGTAAACAATACTTCCTGTCTTAGACGTGCCCATTACCGAGCCTTTAACCTTTTTTCGATACATGGCTTTAACGGCTAAAACCCTTCTGTTTTCGACCACAGATTCTCGAATTTCGTCAAGATAGTCAGAAGCTTGATAGGTATTTAGCGCAGAACCAAAACTTTGTGTGATTTTACCTCGAACTTGATTTATTTGTCTACGAATGCTGAATAACGAATCAGAAGCATTGTCTTTAACCTCTCCGAAACGGTCAATTACATTATTGATTAAGTCAGGTATTTGCGCGTTGGGTTCCAACTTAAATACGAAATCATTGAAAAGCGGATAATAATCTTTGAATTTTTTAAAGAACTTATGGTGTAACGCTACGGTAGTACAAATACTTGCAATACGTTTAAACCCTTTTAATTCTAATGTGGTGTTCTCAATTTTTAGAAGTCTTAGATCTGAATTAATACTTTCGAAACCATGGTTGGGAATACGATTTTCACTAATAAGTGAAGAAAGGTACTCAGCTGTTTTTCCTAGTTCTAAATTTATAACCTCATCAGTAGTAAATGGCACAATCTCTAATGCGGCTTCTTTACCTAATTCTGTATTGCAACGAGCAGATACCTGTTTTAATACCGATGGAAATTCTAAGTCTTGTAATGTTTTGGAATGTATGTTCGCCACGTTATGTTATAATAAGCTACAAAGGTACGGATTGCCACTCATATGAGGAAAGCAGGAGTACTCCGAAAACTCCGAAAAATATAGCCACCCAAAATTGAATTATTCAAATCAACGATACTGCCAAAATCGTCTAATTAATATCAAAGTTCAGTTTAATCGAGTTTAAAATCATCGAGAACACTAATTTTGTTATCACAAAGTACTAATCACACTATTTATGGAATTAACAATGCCGCCAAGTTGGGAAAACCATTTAAAAACGGAACTTGAAAAGCCATATTTTCTAGAGCTTACCCAATACATTAAAAAAGAATATGAAGAATACACTTGCCACCCTAAAAGTGAAGAGATATTTTCTGCTTTTGAGCATTGTCCTTTTTCAGATGTTAAAGTGGTTATTATTGGTCAAGACCCATATCATGGTCCCAACCAGGCAAATGGTTTATGTTTTTCAGTTAAAGATGGCATAAAGCATCCACCTTCGTTGGTTAATATTTTTAAAGAAATTGAAAAAGATTTAGCAGCGACTTATCCTGAAAGTGGAAATTTACAAAGATGGGCTGATCAAGGAGTACTCTTGCTAAATGCAACACTTACGGTTAGAGAACATGAGCCAGGAAGCCATCAAAAGAAAGGTTGGGAAAAATTTACAGACGCCATAATATCAAAATTGTCAGATGAAAGAAGTGATATTGTGTTTATGCTTTGGGGAGGTTTCGCAAAGAAAAAGGCAAAATTAATTGATTTTAACAAGCATCACATTCTAACATCAGGGCATCCTTCTCCCTTAAGTGCTAACCGTGGGTATTGGTTTGGCAACAATCATTTTTCAAGTTGTAATAATTTATTGAATGATTTAGGCAATAAATCTATTATTTGGTAAGTTATTTACTTAGATTTTTTATAACTTTAAGAAAGAATTTATTAAGAAAATTAAAATACACTCAAAACTAACAACAAACAAATGAGTAATTTAGGTAGATTGAATTCGATATTACTAGTAGATGATGATGAAGCAAGTAACTTTTTGCATTCCATTTTCATTAATAAATTGGATTTAGATGTAGAAATTAATTCTGCGCTTAATGGTCAAGAAGCACTTGATTTTATTTTAGGTAAAGGACAAAACGAATTAGAATTACCCTGTATGGTGATGCTAGATTTGAGAATGCCGATTATGGACGGATGGCAATTCATGAAATCATATGAGGAGTTGGTTCCAAAAAAATTGAAAGAACAAATCACGATAGTTTTAGTTACTATCAGTGATAATAAAGAAGATAAGGATAGAGCGGTAACCAATGAATTTATTGCCGATTTTTCTCAAAAACCTTTATCTGATGATATGTTCAAGCAATTGATTCAAAAGCATTTTAGTTTAGCTACTACTTAAATTAATTTAAAATTTTAGTTACGGGGATAGATTTATCTATTAAATCTAGTTCCCTCAAGGTGTCTTGAATTTTTTTCAAGGTACTTTCGGGTAGTTGCTTCTGACTCCAATCAGTTATTTGCAACCATTCTCGTATGTCTTCTAATTTTTGCTGGTAGCGATTTGCTAAGGTAGAATCGATACGAGGTATCTGTTTAAATTCGACGGTATACCTATTGATAATTTCTTGAATATGTTTCACCAAGCTCTTATTTTCTGCTAAAAATTCATCGGTTGCTACTAAAACGAAACATGGCCAAGGTGTTGGACAGTTACCTAAATGTCTAAAAATTCCGCTATCAACCAGTGGTTTGGTGGTAAAACGTTCCCACATAAAATAGTCCGCTTTAGCAGTAGTTAGGCTTTCTACTGCGCCTTTTAGGTTATTTACTAAATTGAACTTTAGTTTTTCTGTTTCCCAGCCCATTTGTTTGGCTTGTAGATAAGCCATAAGGTGGCTTCCACTGCCAAAACGACTTATTGCAGCTATAGTATTTTTTAATTCTTCAAGCGACTTATAGGGGCTATTAGCATCTACATGAATGCCCCAAAGCAGGGGAGAAGCAATATATTCCTGAATAATTTTAACCTTATTTCCCTCGGTAATACTTTTAACAATTCCTTCGGTAAGAATAATCGCTAAATCGGTTTCTTTATTTTTTAATAGCTCACACATTTTACCAGTTCCTTCTGGTATATCTGTCCAAGTTAAATCAATCCCTCTTTCCTCAAAAGCACCTTCATCAATGGCTAAATGCCAAGGTAAATTGAAATGTTCGGGGACTCCTATAATTTTAACGGTTTTCATTTAGTTTTTTAAATGTATTTGAAAGTGGTAATTATTATCGAATTGAAGTGGTTTCCCAATTGAAGCTTATTTTATTTAATAAAACCTGACACCCTTTTTTAAATGGTATTTTGGTAAAAGTAAGAAGTACAAAATTAAGATTGTTCTAATTGTTTATTAAGTCAATCGTTCTAAACAGAATTTAATTAGTTCATCGACTGACTTTGCCGGATTAGTAGAAAATTCACCTGTTGATCTATTGGCCAAAATGCAATTCATCGAAACTGCCTCATGTCCTAATAGTTGAGAAAGGGCATAAATGCCTGAAGTTTCCATTTCTAAATTGGTTAAAGAAAGGCTTTCGTAGCGAAATGAGGATAGTTTTTCCATCAGTTCCATTTGACTTGGTTTAAGTCTCAATTGGCGTTGTTGTGGTCCGTAAAAGCCAGTGTTTGTTACAGTGAATCCTAATCGTATACGATTATCTATAAAAATTTCTCCTAATTTTTCCGAATATTTAAGCACATACGGCCTTGCTTTGTTCTTATCCCAAGAGGTATATGCAATAAAATCTTCTTCAATTTGAGGATAATTAATTTTCTCGTGCTCATAGAAATGTATCAGTCCGTCGAAACCCATTGCATACTCACTCATTAAAAACGAATCTACTGGAATATCTTTTTGGATGGCACCACTTGTACCAATACGAACAATATTTAAAGCGGTATGATTTTTTTTTAAAGTTCTGGTTTTGAAATCAATATTTACCAGAGCATCAAGTTCATTTAAAACGATATCGATATTATCGGTACCAATACCAGTAGAAATAACCGAAATTCTTTTTCCATTCTTATGTCCGGTATGGGTTACAAATTCTCGTTTACCTTTTTTTATTTCAATTGTATCAAAATGACCAGAAACCTGGCTAACCCTATCGGGGTCACCTACGGTAATTATAGTAGTTGCTAAATCTTCTGGGAGTAAATTAAGATGGTAAATACTTCCATCTTCATTTATAATAAGCTCAGCAGGCCTTAATTGCATGCTATAGCTTTAAAATTCGGTTAGAATCAGTGTTGTAAAGAAAATTGTATTTTAATGCTCCTCCTAAATACACGTCATTATCTTGAATACACGAATAATAACTTGTTTTACCTTCTAATATTTCTTTTCCTTTTTTAGATAATCGAACAGGATTTAAGCTAGTAATCAAAGGTTTTAATCGGGTTATCGCTCTATCGTATTGTGTATCAGCAAATCCTAAGTTTCCTTGATTATTAAGAAGAACCTGCATGAACTCTGCCTTTGACTTAGGTTTTTCATTAATAGCTAAACGTAATATGGTATTTTCCATATCATTTAAACCGTTAATAATACTTGGAAACCTCTTTAAGTGTGACTTAACGGCATCACCTAAATAATCGAACTGATAATCGTTATAATCAGTTAAATTTTCTAAACGTATTGGGTTATTGCTACAGTATAATTGCCAAACATAATCAGCATACTCTGCATCGTCTTGTGTTAATACTTTCTTATTATTATATAAATTCAATAATTGTTCATCAGTGAGCTCGTTCAGACTATACATTTTATCTGAATCATCTTCTTTGCCACTGCAGGCTAGGGAAATTTGAGCGTATTTACGATGTGTTAATAACCAACTAATTACCGCAAGCATGTTCACTTGACAAAAAAGGTCGTATTCAAACCATAATATAATGTGGTCTTGCTGCTTATGGCTACACAAAGACCTATATTCTTTTAAAGTTTTTTCAATAAACCAAGATTTTGAAACTTTATAATTTTTATGAAGGAATTCGAATCTTGCTTTCCAAAATGTTTCTGTTCCTACGTTTGGTAAAGTCTTTCCTTCACATAACATC
>TARA_R110000765_G_scaffold79997_5_pt1 | contig 12906 bp, 13 predicted proteins | sample TARA_R110000765 | Tara Oceans TARA_R110000765 (sample SAMEA4398168) | marine metagenome | biome: Polar Biome; feature: [MES] marine water layer (ENVO:01000295) within the mesopelagic zone...; material: water (ENVO:00002006), including particulate matter (ENVO:01000060) such as...... | reverse complement strand
GTATCGGCAAGTCTCTGATCGTGCAGCAAATGGCCAATAGTATCACGCTGGGGCTACCCATATTTGGCGTCGAGGTGAAGCAAATGCCTTGCTTATTCGTCGGCTGCGAAGACGACGCGCCAGAGGTATCCAGGCGGCAGCTTGCCATAAATGAATGGCTGGGACGCGATTTTGAAGGCGGGCCGGAAGACGTGGCGCTGTGGCCCCGCGTTGGCGAGGACAATATAATTGTAACATTCGGCGGCGATGGCAAAGACGAAGCTGGGGTGTTTTTCGAGGAATTATGTAAGGAGATAGAGGCCGTAATGGGTGACGCAGAGAGCATATGTCTATTCCTAGATACCGTCGCGGATCTGTTCGGCGGCAATGAAAACAGCCGCCGGGAAACAAACACATTTCTCAAGAAATACCTTGGCTCAATAGTCGTTAAATACAACGCGACGATCATCCTGCTTGCGCATCCATCGATAGCCGGAATGCAATCTGGAACCGGATTGAGCGGCTCGACGGGCTGGGAAAATGGGGTCAGGGCAAGGGCGTATTTGCACAAATTAGCAGACGATGACGCCGACGATGACATGCGAGTGCTGTCCCGCATGAAGTCAAACTACAGCCAATCAGGGGAGGATCACGACATCAAAGTTCTGTACGATAGCGGCGCATTTGTACTGCCAACAACGCCGGAACATTTCGCCAGACTGAACAACGAACAGCTAAAAACAGACGTGGTTCAAGAGGTCAGACACGCCTGGGAAACAGGCAATCCATACCGCGATAGAAAGGGCAGAATAGCCCGCACAGCCCTGCCGGCGATGCTGCAACAGTACAAGCCAGCGGCAGTGTTTAAAGTATTCAAAACCCTGGTCGATGAGGGCAAAATCATCCACATAGACCGTAAGGGCTATATGACCGAAGATGGCTCTATGTAATGGTTAAGTTATTGAAAACAAAAGCAAACCGGAAACGTACCGCTCTATGTAAACATAGAAACTTACGACCTGAGAAAGTTAATGAAATCAACGATTTACCCGTTACACCCCTAGACACCTTCTATAGAAGGGGAGGGCTAAGTGTAGCCCCCCTCCCATATCGGATTGCGCCAGCCGCGAAAGGAACATGAAATGGCCCCCAAAACAAACCGACGTAGACCAGATGCAATCACCGAAAGAGACGGCTACACAGATCCCATTGCGGACGGCATCCATCACGCCATCAAGCCGCTCGACAAAATGGCAACCGACATGGAATTGAAATGGGGATGCGACCGGCTGCCGTCACTCGTCTCGCCAGCCATGGCCGCCAAGTTCGGATCGGCAAAAGCCAAGCTGGATCACGCCATCGAATTAAACGGTCCCCAGGAAGTCGTCCACGCCGTCAACGTCATGCTGCGGGGCTGGATGGCACTGGATGCCGAGGCGACCAAGATGGGGCATCAGCCGCTCGAACCTAACATCTGGTCACATACGACAGAGGCCGGCTTTACGTTCGCCGTCGCCCAGGGTAACGCCCAGGCGTTAAAGGCGGCAAAAATGGGGAACGACTTTAAGGGCGTAAAAATATTCAGCCTGGATGAAATAGGCCGCTTGTTGGAAGCCGACAGCCTGACCCTGGTTAATGCAACGAAAGAACACTTCCCCGGCGCGACCGTCACGAAGATCAACGCAACCCAAATAGGTAAGGACGACGTGCCATGGTGAAAGTCAAAATCATCCAAGGCGACTACAAGGGCAGAACCACAAATGCCACGCCGGCGACATACGATGCGAATGACCAGGGAGTGCGGTGGACATCGAAAGCGTGGAAATTTGAAATCGATGGACAGAGCTTCATGGTTCCGACGAACTGGGTTAAAATATTGGAGGACGACAAATGACTGAAAGCGGATGGTCTTACGGAGAGAGCAAAGATGTTAGAAAAGCTGTGGAAAACGTGTCTCTAGCCATAGCGGCAGTGAATGACGCGGTAGAGAAATCTCTTCGTGACGTAGGCGACAGGGGCGATATGGCTCACGACTTGTGCAAAGAGATAGCGGCGGGCATTGAGTTCTGGTCAACGCAGGTGGCGGGTGGTGACGATTTGCCGCTAGAAGATTTGTTTTTCGAAGCCAGTATTCCAGAGCATCTTTACGACTATGATTGGGTGGGGGACGACGACTTCCAAAAGCTGTGGAAGGCCAACACGACAATTTACTTGTCTCAACTCATTAGAGAGCAATCAGGCGGGCAAACAAAAGAACAGGTGATTACACTGCTGCGGAAACTGGCCGACGATTGGGAGGGCGACAAATGACACAGGATGAAGAACAAGACGATCAGAGGGCGCTGGCTGCTTACAAATGGGTCAACGGAGCCACCCAAAAGGCAATAGCGGCAGAACTGGGATATAAAAACTCAACCCCGGTATGCGTAGTTATCTCATTATTTATAGAGAATTGGATGCCTGAAAAGATTATGCGTGGCTGGGTCAGTGGCTTGGGTGTGTGGGGGGATGACAGGCGGGTGCTGGCAAAAGAGGCTTTGCGAAGGTGGGCTGATGCGAAAGTGGTGCACCAGCAAATCGCAGCTATTGGACAGAAGAAAAAACCATTTAAGGGATACTCTTGACCGCATTGCACAAAAACCGAATTGCGGGTATAGTAACACGTCGCCGGGGATTGCAGCCCGCTGAGTTTAATCCTCCTGCTCGGTGTAGCGCGAAACCCGGTGGCAATTATTTGGGGATTAGCATGAACATAGAACAACGGTGCATCGGGAATTTCCCGACTAGAAAAGCTAGAAAAGACAATGGCTAAAAAAATCACCAAGCCATCCTTCAAGCCAACTGCTGCTGAACGCGAGTATGTGGAGCAAATGTCGTCCATTGGCCTGCCCCAATCCAACATGGCCCGCGTCATTAGGGGCGGCATTGATGAGAAGACGCTCCGCAAGTATTTTCGTGAGGAACTGGACACCGCAGCCACCAAGGCCAGCGTAAGCATCGGCGGCGCATTGTTCCAGAAGGCGATGGCTGGCGACACCACAGCCATGATCTGGTGGAGCAAAACCCGCATGGGCTGGAAAGAAACCAGCGTGCAAGAACACGCCGGCAAAGACGGGGGGCCAATCGTACTATGGGGCAAACAGCCAAAGTAGCTACAGTTGGGGCGGCCTCAGACGCCTTCACGCCGCTGATGCAGCCAAGCCGATACAAGGCGCTGTACGGCGGCAGGGCCAGCGGCAAGAGCCAATGGTGCGCCGAAGCATTGGTAGCCAATGCGGCAACAACCAAAGGGCTGCGAGCTGTTTGTGTTCGTGAGATTCAGAAATCACTTGCCCAGTCTGCCAAGCTGTTGCTTGAGGACAAAATCAAATCTATGGGCTATTCGGATCGCTTTGAAGTTTTGAACGACCGCATCAAGACGCCTGGCGACGGGATTATCTCATTTCTTGGAATGCAAGACCACACATCTGAGAGCATTAAGAGCCTGGAGAATTTCAACATTGCATGGTGCGAAGAAGCACAGACCATGACGGCGCGCTCGCTTGAGATGCTGCGGCCTACCATCCGCGCAGCAGGGTCAGAGCTTTGGTTTTCATGGAACCCCAGGCACCAATCAGACAGTGTAGACCAGTTTTTCCGTGGCCTGAACCCGCCAGCAGACGCCATCATCGTGAACGTGAACTATGATGCAAACGATTTCCTTCCTGCGGAAATGGAAGCAGAGAGGCTGCACGACTACACAAATAATCCTCAAAGATACGACCACGTCTGGCGCGGCGGCTATGAGCCGCAAGCCATTGGCGCGATCTTTAGCAGACAGAACATACACGACAACCGCGTTGCTGAAGCGCCAGAGCTTGGCCGCATCGTCATTGCCGTTGATCCGGCTGTATCCAGCGAGATGGGCAGCAACGAGCATGGCATAGTCGCTGTAGGCCGAGGGGACGGCACCAACGACGCATATGTGCTTGGCGACTACACCTGTGGCGGCGGACCACTGAAGTGGGCTGAGCGGGCTGTGGCGGCCTATGACGAGCTAGACGCCGATGCGGTGGTTATCGAGGTCAATCAGGGTGGCGATATGTGCAAACAGACATTACAGACCGTGCGCCCCGGCATTCCGGTGGTCGAGGTCCGCGCCACCAGAGGCAAGCATGTCAGGGCGGAGCCTATTGCAGCGATATACTCATTGGGCCGTGTCCACCATGCTGGCAGCTATCCTGAGCTAGAATCCCAGCTATGTTTGCTCACAAATAGAGGGTACGAAGGCGAAGGTTCGCCGGACAGGGCGGACGCCCTGGTATGGGGTCTGACAGAGCTATTCCCGCAGATCATCCGCAGGGCAAAGAAACCTGTTGGGCGACGCGCAGCCAGAGGATGGATGGGATGAAGAAGCCAATCAACACTAAAAAGACCGTCAAAAAGCCGGTCCGAATTAAGAAGTCCACGCCCACGCCAAAGATTAGACGGAGGCCATATTGATGGCAACATCTGACGACGACAAAATCATTGAGGAGGCGCTAGACGCCTTCGAGGCAGTCGAGGAAGCGGAGAGCGACAACCGCGCCCGCATGATGGAAGACCTGCGCTTTGGTCGCCTGGGCGAGCAGTGGGAGCAGGACGACCTGGATCAGCGTGCGACAGATGGTCGACCGTCGCTGGTGATCAACCGAATGCCCGTATTGATACGCCAGGTGGTCAACGATGCCCGTCAAAATAAACCATCCATCAAGACGCACCCGATTGATGACAAGGCTGATCCAGAGACAGCGGAGATATTGAATGGCATCATTCGCAACATTGAGGTCCAGAGCAAAGCTGACCTTGCGTTCGATACTGCGGTTGATAACGCTGTTACCTGCGGAATTGGTTATATTCGCGTTGACGTTGATTATTCTCGTGATGATACTTTTGACAAGGATATTCTCATCAATCGCGTCGTCAACCCGTTCACCGTCTACGGCGATCCTATGTCCAATGCGGCTGATAGTTCGGATTGGAACACGGCGTTCATCACGGAGCTACTAAAGCATTCCGAGTTCGAGCGGATGTACCCAGACGCTGAGAAGGTTAGCTGGGAGGGCGGCGAAGACCAGAAAGAGCGCCTTTGGATACAGGAAGACACCGTGCGCCTGGCAGAATACTGGCGTCGCAACGAAATACAAAAGTTGCTCTACAAGTTGACTGACGGCACCATCATGTCGCAGGCAGTGTGGGATTTACCTGAAACCCAAGAGGCGATGTATAACGCCGGCATCTCCATCGAGGCAGAGCGTGAAGTCCCCGGCTACGAGGTTGAGCAGTTCCTGATGACGGGAACTGAGATTTTAGAGAAGACCAAGTGGGCGGGCAAGTACATCCCCATCATTCCGATGTACGGCGAAGAGGTGAACGTCGAGGGAGAGCGGTTCTTTTTTAGCCTGATCCACTCAGCAAAAGACGCGCAGCGGATGTTCAACTACTGGCGTTCTGCCACCACGGAACTCGTTGCGTTAGCTCCAAAAGCGCCATGGATTGGACCGGCAGGCTTTGCCGACAGTGACCCACGCTGGGCGACTGCCAACACCGAGAGCTTTAGCTACCTGGAATATGACGGACAGATACCCCCCCAGCGTCAGCCATTTGCAGGCGTCCCAGCGGGTGCGCTGCAAGAAAGCCTAAATGCCTCCGACGACATAAAGGCCACAACGGGCATATTCGATGCCGCGCTTGGCGCAAGGTCAAACGAGACGAGTGGTCGGGCTATCATGGCACGCCAGAGAGAATCTGATGTTTCCACGTTTCACTTTCTGGATAATGCCAGTCGCGCCATCCGGCATACCGGCAATGTGATCTTGGACTTGATCCCGCACGTCTATTCAGAGCCGCGAATTATGCGGATTATGGGCGAAGACGAGACGCCGGAAAACATTCAGATCAACCAGGCCATGCCGGTCCCGCCAACGCGGGCGCAGCCAGATCCGCGCGATGAAGAGGGCAACCCCCTGACCAAGATTTATGACCTGACCGTTGGCAAGTACGACGTGACGGTTAAGGCCGGCCCCAGCTTCACATCCCGCCGCGAGGAGGCCGCCATGCAGATGACTGAGTTGATCCGATCGTTCCCGTCTGCCGCCCCCCTGATTGGCGACATCCTGGCCGAAAGCCTCGATTGGCCCCGTGCAGATGAGATTGCCAAGCGGCTGAAAACCATGCTTCCGGCTGGTGCCGCTGGCGACGATGACGCCGAAGAACCAAACCCAGAAGCCGACGCGCTCAAACAGCAGTTGGAACAGGGCATCCAGATGTTCCGTCAGCAGACTGAAGAGTTGCAGGGCGCGCACGCCAAGATGGCGCAAATTGAGATGCAGCTTAAGGCCGCGCAGTCGGACCGACAGCACCAGCAGATGCAGGCGCAGACGGCAGCGAAAAAAGTCGAAGTTGATATGTTCAACGCCCAGACCAACAGGCTAGCGGCAGAGGCCGAGGCGCAGCGCGACCAGGCCGACGCCCAGCTGAAACTGGAGCAGGCCCAGCAGGCCAGCTACGACAAACAGCTTGAGGTTCTTGAGGCCGTGAATGCCCCTATTCCGGGTGTCCTGGGCTGACGAATGACTGACTAGACAGAAGTGTGCCATTTAGGATACACTGCCGCTAATCCGGGGAGATAAAAACCCTGGCACCCAGCAAGACAGCGATGTCCTGGGGACGCAGCGGCAAATAGAGTTTCTCGCCAAGGCGCAAGCCAGCGAGATGACAATGAGCCAGAGAACCTGACCATACGGACAGGTTGAGCGCCCCACGGAGAACGCAAAATGACCATTTTTGATGATGACGACGTAGAACCTGACCATGACGATGAAGCCAGCTTCACCAGTCCTGACGATGACGTTGTTGTTGACGAAGAAGAGGCCGAGGAAGAATCTGAAGAAGATGACGCCGAGGCTGACGATGACGAAGACGACGTGGAGGGTGATGACGAACCCGAAACAGTCTCCGTCAAGTATGGTGACGTAGAGTACACTGTCCCGAAGGGTCTTGAGAAGGCCATCATGCAAGAGGCCGACTATACGCAAAAGTCGCAAGGTCTCGCGCAGGAACGGGAGGCGTTAGCAGGGGAGCGACAGGCCGCAGAGGCCGCCCATAACATGCAAGGCGCACAGTTCGAAGAGGCGGTTAAACTCGCCGCCATCGATGCCAGGTTAGCCGAATATGACGAGGTTGACTGGCAGCAATTGTTGCAGACGGACCAACATAACGGAACCAACATCGCGCAGCAGCTAGACCTTGAGCGTCGTCAACTCACCGATAGCCGCTCCCGCGCAAACGAAGAACTTGCCGCGAAATCTCAACAAGTCTCAGCGTACCACCGTGAAGCCATGGTTAAGTCCGCCGAGAAAACTCGTTCAGCATTATCCGCCAAGTATGCCGACTGGTCTCCCTCGCTTGAGGAGAGTATGGCCAGATTTGCCATAGGATTGGGGGTGCCGGAACAACAGCTTCGGACCACAACCAATCAGGCGACACTGGAAATTCTCTACAAAGCGCACAAATTTGACCTAGTCGAGCAACAACGCGCCACCGCAAAGGAAAAGAAGCCCGCGCCCAAGCCAGCCGTACCAGCGGCCAAGGTGAAAGGCCGAAAACAGGGCGGAAGACCTAACCCAGATAAGATGTCCACCAAGGATTGGGTTTCGTGGCGTGAGAAGCAGCTAGCGAAAAAGGAGGCTTCATAATGAAGTCTCTGACACCCGTATAAATAGGAGGCCATCATGGTCAATACTATCCTAACGCCTACGGCGGTCACTCGTGAAGCACTGCGGATTCTCCATCAAAAGTTGAATTTCGTAGGCACGATCAACCGTCAATATGACTCCAGCTACGCCAAATCCGGCGCTAAAATTGGTGACTCTCTGAAAGTCAGATTGCCCAATCAATACACCGTTCGGACTGGTGCCACTCTGGCAGCTCAAGACACCACTGAAACCAGCGTCACGCTCCAGGTCGCTACGCAAAAGGGCGTTGATGTTAACTTCACGTCTGCGGAACGCACCATGGACTTGGACGACTTCTCTGAGCGGGTGCTTGCGCCGGCGATGAGCGTCCTGGCAGCCAACATCGAAAGCGATGCTATGTCCATGTATCAGGATGTCGCAAACGAGCGATCAGATGTCGGGGCCACAACCACTCTGGCCATGATTTTGGACCTGAACAAGGGTCTGACTGACAACTTGGCTCCATATGACAACCGCACTCTGAACCTGAGCACCCAGCAAATGGCAGACATGGTGTCTGCCACGTCAGGGCTGTTTAACGATCAGAGTCGGCTCGCAAAGAACTATCGTGAAGGCCGTATGGCTTCGAATAGCTTGGGTTTCCAGAATATTTATGAGAACACCCTGCTCCCGATCCATACGACTGGTACCGACGACGGAACGGGCGATCATCTTTGCTCTGGCGTCGTATCCGGCAACGACATCACCACCGGCTCCGAGGGCGCAGGCACCCTTGCTGTTGGTGACATCGTGACGATTGACACGGTTAATTCCGTGCATCCCGAAACGAAGGCCGACACCGGTGTTTTGATGCAGTTTGTTGTCACGGCGGCATATTCCGCTACTGCCACCACACTGACGGTCTCTCCCGCCCCTGTCGCTACCGGCGCTCGGCAGAACATCTCTGCCGCGATTGCCAACACCGACAAGATCAACAAGGTGGAGAGTGATCGCTCTACGGCAATCGGCGCTGCTGCTGATTACCAAGTCGGCATGGCATACCACAAAGACGCCTTTGCCTTCGCAACTGCTGATCTGATTAAGCCTGACGGGGTTGATTTCTGTGCCCGTCAAGTTTTGGACGGTATCAGCATGAGGGTGATCCGCGACTATGACATCAACGCAGACAAGTTCCCTTGTCGTATTGATGTTCTCTATGGCTACAAAGCCATTCGGCCTGAACTGGCTTTCCGTTTAGGCACGAACTAATCGTGATGGGCCGGGTAACACCCCGGCCCTGACGGTTCTCCCACAATAAAAGGAAAGCATCATGCGAATTTTCAGGCAGGTTGACACCGGCCACGGCGTCAAGATCCAGGTCCGATTTCTGGAAGAGGGCGAAGGCTGCCCCGATGGCTGGTCGCACCACAAGCCAGGCGAGGAACCTGTTGTGAAAGCCCCAAAGAAACGGCGTAAAATTCAGGGGCGGGAATTATGAGTATCCCGACAAATTATGCAACGCTACAGACCGCCATTGAGGGCGAACTGGCCCGCTCTGATCTGACTGCCGACCTGCCAACTTTCATTGACCGGGGGGAGAAAATCATCAACCGGCATCTGCGGACACTGGCCATGGAGACAACGCTTACCACCATGTCCCTGGCTGCTGCCGCTTCCAGCATGGACCTGCCTGCCGGATACCTGGAGATCATCACCCTAAGATACAACGAAGACGGCTACCAGCCCGCCCAGGTGGCGCTGGAGAAGCTGGACGAAGAGGGCATATCCGGCACCTCACGGCCATACCAATTTTCCATCAGCGATAAGGTGTATTTTCCCAACGCTGCTGACACGACGTACGCGATGTCAATGAGGTATTTCAAATCATGGAATATTGCCGACACCACCACCAACTCCCTGTTGACCTCTGACAGTGATGTCTATGTCCTGGCTGGGCTGGTTGGCTCCTTAACCAAGACAGGCACCCATGCCCGCGCTGATGAGTGGAAGGGCGAACTTCAGATGATGATGGACGGCCTGAACGGCGTGGCCCGTCGATCGAAGCGCAACGTCAAGGTCACCGTTGACCCCGGTCTGCGGCGCAGCACGCGATTTAATGTAACGCGGGGCTGGTAGATGGCTGGATTGATACGCATACCCGGCCTTCCTGGCGCTCCCGTGACGCCACAGGGCGTTTTGGCGGGCGGCGGGCGCATGGGCGCCTATTCCGCCGCTCCTGACCTCCAGGGCCTTATGAAGCAGTATCTTGGCGACTATCTACCCCGGCAGACGGTGCAGGGGGCATCTGACCTTGCTCAATTGACGGGAGCAGGTGGCGCGGCTGACCTGCTGATGCGACAACATGCAGGCGGTGAGACATCGCCTTATGAGTATGGCTTGATGGCTGCTGACTTTATGCCGGGCATGGGCAAGGGCGTTGGCTTGGCCATGACTGCGGTGCCTGCGGCGAGAAAAGGCGTTGCAAAATTACTAAATCCGGTGCAAGATGTAGTAAGCAGTGGAGGAGCGTCACCCGCTCCTAGCGGTGTACTTTCGGGATCGCCGCAACCACTGCCAATACCTTACCCCGCGACTGTTCCTGGTAAGCTGGTTAACGACAAGAAGACCGGCAAAGAGTTTACCCAAAAGGTGACATCGCCAGAGGCCAAGGACATCACAAAACGCAACACGGCAGCGCAGCGTGACATTGATGCCGGCCACTACACCCCCTACTTCGATATCAGCAAGCGCACCGACGTTGACTTCAGGCATTACGACGAGGGCGGGGATAAGACCCGCGACGTGACGATGCCCAGGACTGCCAAGTCTCAAGAGAAATATAGTGAGCTGTACGCCGACCCTGCTATCAAGGGCCGCCTTCGCGCTGGCTACGACGAAGGGGCCAAAATTGAAGACGCAGAGAACTGGTATTTCATGGGGCAGCTTGAAAAAGAGTTCGTTGCGGAGCTAGGGGAGGAAGCGGGGCGAGCCGCTTTCAAAGAGAAGTTCGCCAAAGCAATGGCCGCTGCGACTGGCGGAGCGTCTCCCAAGGAAAACTTCCGCGTGGCTATGTACGGCAACTACACCAAAGCGAACAACATGGAGATGCCCGAAGCCGCCTACGACCTGCCCTACCCTATCGGGGGCCGTTACATCTCAGGCAACGTCAAGCAGATGAAAAAGCTGCTTCACGGCGATGTGCCCATCGACCCCCGCACCAACGCAAAGCGCAACAACTTCCAGAACAATTTTTTGGGAGATGACAGCTCCGCGACGATGGACGAGCAGATGTCCGGCCTGATGATTCCCGGTTCGGCAGATCCAGCAAACTACGGCCACGCTGAACGTCTTGTAGGCGAGCTTGGCCAGGAAATAGGCGGCGTATCGCCACGCGGCGTTCAAGACGTGACCTGGGCTGGGGCCAAGAAAATGCGCGAAGGCGACAAATACGGAGGCTCCAAGCCTATGATCAAAGAGGTCAACGAGAGCATCGAGCGCACATCTCGAATATACGGCTTGACCCCAAAAGAAGTCGTCGTCCAGGGCATTATCCACAGCCGCATCCCAATGCTAGGCATAGGCGGCGCTGCCGTCCTTGTGAGCCAAACAGGCATGATGCAGCAAGAGGAGCAATACTAATGCTCAAGCCTCGCCAAACGCCCTTGATGCAGTTTCCCGGCGAGGAGCCGACGCGGCGTGATTTTGTCGCCTTGGGACAACGCGACCCAGCATCATATTACCAGCAGACGCCCTTAATGCGGGCTGCAATGGAGGGGCTGTTGCCGTCGTGGATTGGGCAGGCTTTTCAACAAGACGTTATGCCCGCCTATGAGGCCGCTGAGAAGCCTTGGGAGCAGGGTGGAGTTCAGGGTGCATTAGATACGATGGCGCTGCCCGCACAGGCCGTGACGGGGCTTCTGAAGGGTGCCTACGGCGACTTAAAGGGTGCGATGGACAACCCGACGCCTGAAAGCGTGTTCCCCCTTGCTGTGGACGTTGCGACGGGCGGGCTGATGGGTTCCGCCGTCTCCCGCATCCCGAAGGGCGCATTGGGCGCTAATGTTTGGCAGGGCGGGCCGCACAAATACGGGCCAGGGGGTGCGGTGCCCGCCGCGAAAAAAGCAGCCGGTGCATTCCAAGAGATGACGCGAGCGAAAAAGCTTGCGGCGGGATACTATGAAATGTCTGATGGCGGCAGAACCGTGGCCATTGAAAACCGCCCCGGTATAGGGTGGGTTAATACTGCCGATTGGGAGCGCGGGCTAGTATCAGACCCTTGGCGCACCAAAGCGGCAGCGGAGACGGACGCGCGGAAATGGCTAGAGCGTAATGGCGAACCCCTACCCCTCCCCATGGACGAGGCGTCACGCATGGCGCGGGCCAAAGAGATGGGGTTCGATACTGACGTTTATCAAGGTTCATTCTCTGATTTCAGGCAATATGAAACGGGGCACAAGGGCGCGTCAAGCAACGAAACGGCGTCGCTGGGTCATTGGTTCACGGACAGGCCGGAAGTGGCGGGGAGATTTACGGAAAGGCCGTCAAAGACTTACAGCCCTAGGGTTGATGCAAAGACGGGCCAGCCGAAAACATGGGACGATGGCGAAATAATGAAATATGCCGACCCCGATGAGGTTGGGCACATTAAGCCGTTACGGGCTAAAATCGACAACCCGCTAGTTTTTGAAACGGACGGCACGGACGACGCATTCGAGAAAATGATGGACTTCAGAGACCAGTGGACGGAATACATTGACGGCGTTAAGGGAAAGACCGGGCATTGGCGACGGCAGATGGCAGCAAAAGACGCTGAAGGCGCGAATGCTAAGTTCCAGCAATTCTTAAAAGAAAAGGGACACGGCGGCATAGAGCTTCGGGGCACCTTGTATGATAGCCCGGACGGGCTGCCGTCAACCCAATTTGTTATTCCTCCGGGCCTCGAAAAAAACATCCGTTCCCGCTTCGCCAAGTTTGACCTGGCTAAGGCGGGGAGCCGCGACATCCTTGCGGGCATTGCTGGCGCAGGTCTATTGGGCGGTCCAGCGTTGCAAGGGCTTATGCAAGAGGAGCAATACTGATGCCAGTGACACCATTCGGCCAATGGCTACCAGATCAAGCAGAGTTCATGAACCCCGGCGCAACCGTGGCCAAGAACGTGGTGCCAAAGACATCGACATCATACGGGCCGCTGGGGGCCTTGGCCCCGACGTCCGTGGCAATGACCAACCGCCCG
>TARA_R110000765_G_scaffold275820_1_pt1 | contig 12917 bp, 46 predicted proteins | sample TARA_R110000765 | Tara Oceans TARA_R110000765 (sample SAMEA4398168) | marine metagenome | biome: Polar Biome; feature: [MES] marine water layer (ENVO:01000295) within the mesopelagic zone...; material: water (ENVO:00002006), including particulate matter (ENVO:01000060) such... | reverse complement strand
TCTGTTAAATGGGTTAAGGTTGATGATCCTTTTAATACTAAAAATTATCACGATCCAACGGAAAACGATTTTAAAGGTTATGCGAATTTAGGGGTTTTATTATCTAAGCAAGATAATAACAACGGATTTTTTATAATAGAAATTAATGAAGATTTAAGTTTAAACTATTCTTTTATTAATGGGTTGGAAGATAGCAAAACTATACAATTAAGAACACCAAAAGAATATTTAAATTTATTTTATAGTGATGATGATATATTTAAAAATAACGACGATAAAAACCAAGTTGAAGAAATTAAGGGTTTAATTAAGGGGTTTGAAAATTTTGATCCTATTGATAAACAAGATATATATGAATGTTCAAATAAAATTCAAGAGGAATATAAAAAATATGATTAAAGATTTAAGGATTTTAAAAGCATTTAAAAAATATGGTTTAAGTTTTGACAAGAAATTTAAATATTATGTTGGTGATGCTTATAAAACTAAAAAAGGTTTAAGCACTAAGGAAATATTTAAACATAATAATAAGGATTATGAATTAAAGTATTTTGATGGTTGTTTTAATCCGTTTTTATGTGAGGTTGAACAATGATAATTAAAAAAATGGGATATGAGTATTATAAAATAAGCGATATGATAAAAGGGTATCTAGTAACTAGAGTTTATTTATATCATAAAAGAAAAGATTGTATAAAAATGTTTAATGAGGAATTTTTAAAATGATAAGCCAAAAAGATTTAAAGGATTATGAGTTTAAAGCTATTGAAAATTATTTTGATTATATAATAGATACTGAAATTAACGGCAATTATTCACAATTAAAAGAATTAATAAAAAAACTATCCCAAGATCAAAAAAAATTGTTATGGGATTATTTAAACGATTCTACTTTTAATGAGTGCGTATCTGTTAATAATGTTAAGGGGTATTTAATTTAAAATGAAAGAAGTATTAATTAAATTAGAGGAATTTATAACACACCCTGACAACGAGTTTATAACAGATGACGAAAGAAATGCCTTTTATATCCTTGCTGAATGTATAACTAAATTTAATAAAAAATATAATTAAAATGGAAATAAAAGATATGAAAGATGAATTTTTTGATTGGCTAGAAAATTGTCCTGTTCAATGGTTTTTAATAAAAGATGATGATGGAAATATAGATTATACTTTTATAAAAGAAATGGAGAATGAAGATGAATAAAGAAATAATATGTTTAAAGTGTGGTTTTGAATTTCTAGATCATAGAGATATAAAGGAATTTGAACATGAATGTTTAGAGGGATTAAAAAATGGAAAATAAAACAATATGTAAAAATTGCAATAGTGATGAAGGAACATTATTAAAAGAATTTGATAATGAAAAAAGTTATTCTTATTCAGAATTAGCAAATATGACTTCTGTTTGTGGATCATGTGGAAGTGAAAATTTAAAGGAGATTAAAGAAGATGAATAAAGAAATAACTATTTATTTTAGTGAGGAAGATTTACAGGAGTTAATGAGGGGTAAAGTTTTTAATTGGACTTATAAAAATGTTGATGTTAAATTATTATTAGGTAATGAAGATGATGAAAATAGTATTTATGATTGTGATAAATGCGAAGATGGAAATAATTTAATTAAGGGTATGGAATGTTATCATTGTGGTAATGATGAGGGAGTTTTAAAAAATGGTTAATTGTCCTAAATGTAAAATGGAAATAGAAAGTTTAAACTTTTCTGTTGTTGCTGTTTGTAGTGGAAATATAAGTATAGATAATATTAAAGAGGGAAATAGGGATTTATTTGATCTAGATGATTTATTTAGGGGTGGGGAATTTGATGATTTTGCTTGTGATGAATGTGGGGAAATACTTTTTAATACAGAAGAAAAAGCAAGGGAGTTTTTAACAAATGGAAAGTAATATAAAAGAATTACAAAAAGAAAATGAGAAAATAAGAAAATATATTGAAAATATTATTTTTATAAATGAATTACAACAAGATAATTTATGGTTACATATTAACAGATTAATTAATAATGAAATCGAACAAGAAAAGGAGTGTAATATTTAAAATGAAAGAAGTTAAAATTAAAGTATATACTATTAAAGAATTAAACGAAACAGCAAAAGAAAAAGCTTTAAATTTGTTAAGGGAAGATAATAGTTATGATTTTTTAAGTGAAGATTTAGAGGAAAGGTTAAGGGAATTATTAAAAGATAATAAAATAAAAGGAGATGATCTTAAAATATATTATTCTCTTTCCTATTCTCAGGGTGATGGGGTTTGTTTTGTGGGGAATTTTGAATATAAAGATTATCTAGTTTTTATAAAACATATTGGAAATTATAACCATAAAAATTCTGTTGAAATTGATATTTTAGATAGTGAAAGTGAGGAAGTTATGGAAGATGATATTTGTGAGGAATTTAAAGAAATTTTTGATGATATTTGTGATCAACTAGAAAAAATAGGTTATAATTATATTGAGTATGTAGATAGTGAGGAGAATTTAATAGACATGTGTGAGATCAATGAATATACTTTTTTAGAAAATGGAGAGATGTTTAATAGCTATTAATAAAATTACTTTAAAAAATGATATTAAAAAATTACAAGAAGAATTAAAACATTATAAAAAAGTAAGTGAGAAATATTTTAAGGAAATTTTGAGGTTAAATAAAATAGAAAAATATTTAAATGTAAATGAAAGTAATTTATAATGAGAGCAGGAATATCAATTAAAAGGAAAGAGAATAGGGAAGAAAGAAAAAAATTGGGTTTATGTGTAATCTGCAAGGCAAAAAAAGAAGATACAACAAAAACACTATGTAAAAAATGTAGGGATAAAACTAATAAAGTTCAAGAAAATGGAAAATAGAAAAATACTTAAATGATAATGCCTATTAATTCTAATGCCTGTTTTTAAAATTAAAAAGGATAAACCCAAATTAAGTTTTGGGGTTAAGGGAGATAATGTTAGGAGACAACCCTCTCCTGTGCCTAGTTCAAGTAATAGGAAAAGAATATCAACGCCTAGAGTTACTCGTCAAACTGGAAGGATTAAAGATGTATTAAGGGATGCGAGTAGAAAAGCCAAACTTCCAGGAAAAAGGATTTCTAAAAATGGTAAGGTATATTATGAAACAAGAAGAAATAGATCAGATGCCTTTAGGAGTAATTTATGACATTAAATAATTATACAGCAATATTTCATAGTAATAGAAAGCTAAGGATAAAAGCCAATAGTTTAAGGGGTGCAAATATAATTGCAAAAAGGGAAGCTAATAAATTAAGTAAAAAATATCCTAAACAATCTTATTACCCTATCGTAGTTGTAAAGGGTAATAAATAGTTTCTAATGCCTAGTTGCTTATCTTTACGCTAAAGGATAATCATTATACATAAGTTTATAAAGGGAAAGACATTGTAATACTTATCTTTAACTAAAGAAAATGGGATATATATTAGGAGTATAAAGAAAATGGGATATATATTAGGAGTAATAAATGGAAAATAAACCCTGTTGCATTTGTAAGCAGGAGTATTTTGGTTATGGTAATAATGCTCAACCAATTATGAATGGTTTATGTTGTGAACTTTGTAATATAAAGATTGTAACCCCTCAGAGATTAGAAGATTATACAAATAGTGAGAATGAGAAAGAAGAATGATAACTAAAATAATATTATTTGTAGGGTTAATGATCTGTATATATTATATAATGATGAAGGCACAAGACAATAGTAATGATGAAATTTGGGAGAATGAACATGAAAATAAGGAGAAGAAAGAATAATGGAACTACTAAGAGGGCATAGGCACGAATGGGAAGAAGGAGAAACACATTATACCTGTAAGCATTGTGATAAAACTAAATTGGTTCTACAGAATGTTGGAGAGAACATGAGGGCAGGGATTATGAAGAATGGGAAAGTATATAGTGTTAGAAAAGATAGGAGTAGGTTTTTCATGCCGAATGAATGGAAACAATTTTATAAGGGATTAAAAGAAATCAATAAACCTTTATTTTTATTCTTAATTAATACAGGGTGCAGAATTAATGAAGCTATCCATGTAAGATCAAGAGATATAGATTTTGAGAGAAATAATGTTAGGTTATGGAAAACTAAAACTAAAGCAACTAAAGGAGAGACTTCTGGAAAGCCAAGAACAATAAGTATTAGTAGTGAGTTAGGAAAAGAACTAAAGAAATTATCCAGAGATAAAAATCCAGAGAGTTATTTGTTTTATCCTAATGAAGAAATTGGTAAGGTTATCGTTGGAGGAAAATTACAATCTATTAATCAATTAATGAAAAGAGTATTGAAGAAAACAGATATACAAGATTGGAAGAATTTTGCAACTCATAATATAAGAAAAACTCATGGTATGTATATCAAAGCATTGGGATTTGGTATTGAGGAGATTTGTTTGAGGTTAGGACATGATTATAATACTTATCTTGCTCACTATGGAAGTGCAGATGTTTTTACAGAAACAGATGTTAGAGGGATTAAGGAAGTCTTAGGGGATCTTCCTGGAAGGTTGAGAAGATGATAACTGCAGAAGTATTTATCCTATTCCAGTTATTTTCAGGTAATCCTGTGGATTGGATTTGGTTAGCAGCTTTTGCTCTTAGTGATATGGTTATGTGGAATACATATAAAAAATTACATAAGAGAAAAGAAAATTAACGATTGTTAAGGAAAAGTATATAAAGATGAGGAGGTTGTAAAATGAATGGTGATAAATGATATGAAAGACATGATAAATAAATTAGATTTCTATTTAGATAATAAAGTTATGATTCATGTGGATTTAAAAGATGGAACATTTCTTAATGGAATTATAGTCAAAAAAAGTAAGGAAGGGGTTTATTGGATGGAGGAAAGAAAGTTAGGAAAGGTATTCTTATTTGTAAGAGATATTAATAAAATTAATGAGTACAGAGGGGTTAAGGTATGAACTTCAATACAGACTTTGAGTACGATCAATGGTTTGAACAGAAACAAGCAGAACAAGTCTTAGAGAATTATTTTGGAAGGGAGGTTGAAAAAGAGGATGGTAGAAATAAAAGCACCACAGATTGAAACAATAATCTCTGGATTAACCGACGAGGTTTTAACACAATTAGCAATAAAAGAAAGAGGAAAAGCAACAGAATTATTAGTAGAGCATATAGAAAGAAATCAAAAGATATATACAACTAGAGATGATGTTAAAACAGAAATGTGGATATACCAGGAAGGGATTTATGTTCCACAAGGTAAAAGTTTTATAAGAGAATATGTTAGGAAGATATTAGGCCAAGCATACACAGGCCATATCTGTAATGAAGTTATAGCCAAGATAGAAACAGATACTTTCATTAATAGTGAGGATTTCTTTGTTAATAAATATCTTAATGAGATTCCTATTGAGAATGGGATTCTTGATATTAAAAAAGAAACCCTAACTCCTTTTACTCCTTCTAAAATATTTTTTAACAAACTTCCAATTACTTATGATCCAGATGCAGAATGTCCTAACATTGAAAATCATTTAAAGGAAGTTCTAAAGAGTGAAGATGATGTAAAAGTTTTCTATGAGATAGTAGGGTTCTGTTTGTATAAAGATTATTTCCTGGAGAAGATGGTTATGTTTGTTGGTGATGGGAGAAATGGGAAAGGAAAAACAATAGATTTGATAAGAAGGTTCTTAGGATTATCAAATTGTTCTTCTGTGCCTTTAGCTTCATTAAGTGATAATTCATTTAGAGTATCAGAGTTGTTTGGGAAGATGGTTAATCTTGCAGGAGATTTAAGCAACACAAGTTTAAAGGAAACTGGTATGTTAAAACAAACTACAGGGAGGGATCTTATTGGTGCTAAGAGAAAGTTCCTAAACGAGATTAAATTCATTAACTATTCTAAACATATCTTTGCTTGTAATGATTTACCAAAGGTTTATGATATGAGTGATGGTTTTTGGGAGAGATGGATGGTATTTGAATTTCCATATAAGTTTATACCGAAGTCAGAGTTTGATGCCTTGAAAGAAAATGAAATCAAAAACCACAAATTAATGGATACAGATTTGATAAATAAAATATCTTCTCCAGAAGAACTATCTGGTTTATTGAATAAGGCATTGGAAGGATTGCAAAGAATACTACAAAATAAAGAGTTTAGTTATTCAACAGGTAGTGATGAAATTAAAAAAATGTGGGTAAGAAAAGCAGATAGTTTCATAGCTTTTTGTTATGATATTGTTGAAGAAGATTCTCAAGGAATGATAACAAAATCTAATCTAAGAAAAGCATTTTTTAAGTATTGTAAAAAGCATAATTTGAAGGGCGTTAGTGATAAATCTATCGCAATAACTTTGCAAGAAATGTATGGAATTGTTGATTCAAGGTTGTCAGATTTACAAAGGACATTGATTTGGGAAGGCATCAAATTAAAAACCGATTGGAAAATATAATATTTTAAAGAGAAGTGTTTAAGCGTGAAAAAAAATCTATGGTTGGGATGGTTGGGGTATTTGGCCTTTAGGGGGATATTGAAATTCGCCTTAGAGTGGAATAAAGCCAACCAAGTCAACCAAGTCACAAGAATATACAAACCTTTAAATACTATAAACATTTATAATATTCAACTAAAAAAATGGGAAATACATTGATACAAATAAGTGATGAACTCTGGAAGGAATTGAATGATCGAAAGACACCAGATAACAAAAGTTTTGAAGAAGTTATTTGGAAAATATTGTTAGGTGATAAAAATGAGTGTTGATATAGGATATTTACAAACAAAAATTAGAGAGTTTCAAGAAAAGAATGAGAAGTTAGAAAATAAATTATCTTCTATTGAACAATCTATAAATAATTCATCAAAAGCTATTGAAAAAAAATTAATTAATTTAGAAAATATAAGGAATAAAATAGAAGATCTAAATCCTAGTAAAATTAAGGAGGAAATTATTTCTAATACTCAAAATATAATAAATAAAAGTCATAATAAAAATCTACAGAAGAATAAAAAAGTTTTAAAGGGATGGTGGGATGAAGTGTCGCAAGAGATAATAAAGAGAGGAGATGAAAATGATAATAATCTAAATACTAAGCTTAAAACTATTTCTGATGTATTAATTAAAATTTTAAAATTAAATAATATTAAAGTAGAAAAAGAACATTTAGAAGTCTTAAAAATTTTATTATATTCACAAGAAGAATTGGAAGTATATAAAAAAAGTTTGGATAAAAAATATAATAGGCCAATTAATGATAAGGGGTGGGCAAATTTAAAGAAGGGCTTACCTAATATGGATATTGAAAAATTTAGAGAAGAATTTAGAGAAGAAGAATTAATAAGAATAGAAAAGATAAATCAATTAGATGTTTTTGTGGAGGAGAAAGAATGATAAAGAAAGATAATACAACTATTGTAGTAGTTCTATTAATGATGGTTGCTACATTAGCTATGATAGCAAGTCTATGGAGTTTATTTTAAATGGAAGTATTTAGATGTGCTATCTGTGATAAAATGACTTCAACAGAGAATCATATAATTGCAAAGGATTTCTTTCCAGGATTTGATTATTATATTTGTAATAAACATAGAGATAAAGAAATTGAGGGATTTAGAAAAGAAAATGCAAGGAGATAAAAGGCCAATAGAAAATGAGGGAAGTTTCTTTTTCAATGTTGCTAGAGAGAACCAAAGATATATGGATGCTATTAGAGATCATTTGAATACAGAGTTCAAAGAGCAATCTGATGCAGCTTTTTGGGAATGGTTAGAGCTTGAAACAGGGGTGCAAAGAATATGAACCCAAGTGCAAGATTGGCTAGGAATAAGAGATTAAAGAATATGACTATAGCTGAATTAAAGGGATTACTCAAAATAACTAATGCAATAATCAAAGAGAAACAAGGTAAGACTTTAATTGATGAAAAGGGAGGTAAGCAATAAATATGGCAAAATTAAGAGAAGAAGCACAAGGTTATGAACCAAAGCGAACATTAAACATAGCAGAATTAACTGCAGTACCATTAGACGACTTAGAAGTCTTAGATGGTTCTGGAGAGAATAAGGATGGTAAGGTTTTTCATTATAAGTACACACTAATTGATGGAAAAGAATATCGTATCCCTTCAACAGTATTAGAGGAAATTCAAAAGATACTAAAGATAAAACCAGAAGCAAAGATTGTGAAGGTTAATAAATCTGGAGTAGATTTGAACACAAAATATACTGTAGATCTAATAGAATAAATTATTATTGATACTCACACACAAGTATGAACACACTCTTTCCTGGAGGGGAGTGTGAGAGGTAAGCTTTACCTGCAAATCCTCCAGGAAAATAAAAGAATGGATAAACCAATGAAAAAAATACATAGTTTAATGAAAAGAGGGCAAAATGAAGGGCAAGGTGCATCAAAATAGAAATAGATGTATCAAATGTAAGGAAAAGCTTGTTTATGAGCAGGTAGATACCTTAGAATACCTTACAGAGTGTTGTGGAATAGATTATAAAATAGAAGAAGAACTAAAATAATGGCGAAGATAAGAAAGAGAATAACCACAGGTAGGATGATGAACCTTAAAGAGAGGTATGATGAATTAGTCCTAGAGATGATGAAACTAAACAATGTTCATGCTTTAGATTATTATAAAATAGTAAAAGAAGCAAGTGAGATTGGATTTGAAGTATTTGGAGTGAGGTTCACCCATCAAAAGTTAGCAGATGACTTTGGGATTTCCAGGAAAAGTATTGGGAGATGTTTAGCTTTAAGTAAGATGAATAAAAAAACTGAAAAGTTAATTGATACTGGAAGAATATCTGCATCAAAAGTATTACCAATTCTTTATACAGACAATCATAATTACCAGGATGAAATTATCAAGAAGATATTAGATTATAAAATAACTAACGATCAATTAGGTAAATCCCTGCCTCTCTTTAAATCTAAAAAAGAAGCAGAACTATGGAACTATAAAAATAATACTCCTATCACTCCAAAAGGGAATAATATCAATGTAATTATGTATCGTAGGATAACTGAATTAACTTTCTTATTAACTGCAGATACAACTAAGATGGATAATAAAGATATAATGATAAAAAGAATAGATGGTTTAATTGAAAGATTAAGTGAATTTATTGAGAGATTAAATGATAATGATATTGAAGAAGAATCTAGTGATTTGATGGAAGATATTGAAGGAGCATTATAAAAAATGCCTCTTTGTAAAAGATGTGATACGATCTTTAAAAGAGATGGAACAGCAAGTCAAAGGTTATGTAATAAATGCTGCTTTCATTCAAAAGAAAATGCAATTAAAAGAAGAATAGAAACAATGGGATATAAATTAAAGTCAGATATGAAATGGATACCGAAGAAGTAATTTATCCAACCTGCAAGTCTCTTACTAGGAAGGGAAGTAAATGTTGGGGTGCAGTATCATTTGATGGTTATTGTTTTGCACATTGGAGTAAATTAAAATATGGAGATAAGAAAAAATGAAGAATAATAGTATTATAAAAATCATACTAGCAGGAGATAAATTAATATGACGCTTAGTGATAAGATAAAAAGTCATAGATTAATCAATGACGATAAATGTATATCTGAAAGTGATGTTAAAGAATTTATTAAAGAGTTGAAAGATAAGAATTGTACTTGTGGGTGCTGTTGTAGGTATAAATTATTTATAGATAAACTAGCAGGAGATAAATTAAATGGAATTTAATTTAAGTGATAAGATATTTGATTCATTAAACATGAATTTATTAGATATTAAAGATGTCAAAGAATTTATTAGATTGTTGAAAGAAGAAACTATTGATATTAATAAAACAGAAAATTTAAGAGGGTTTGCAGTTCAAAATGAAAGATTTACCAAATTAATTGATAAACTTTCTGGAGATAAACTCAATGGAATTTAATTTAAGTGAAAAAGAATGTGAAGATTGTTATGGAACATATCATCCAGAAGATGTAGAAGAATTTATTAGATTGATTAAAGAACTTCCATTAGATAGGTGGATAAGAGAAGAAATAGATCAACTAGCTGGAGATAAATTAGTATGAAAGAACTGGTAGCAACTAATCCTGCAAGTGGAATGAAGATTATTGAAAGATATATTGATGGAGTTAAATTTATGAAGGTTACTCCTAAGAGAATGTTACCTTTAATATTAGAGCAATTAAGAAAGCAGGTTGTAGGGCAGGGAATAGAAATCCAGGAAGGAGATAAGGGTTGGATAAAATATCATAAGCTTCATACTACAGATGGCCTGGAGAGAGCTAATGAAAAACTAAGGGAAGATTTACCAGAAGAAGATGTAGATAAGGAAGATTACATATTAAAGAAAGAAGGTGAGATGCTAAAGAGTGTTGGGTTTATCGTCGAGATAAGGGAAGTATTATGAAACCTGCAAAGTTTAGATTAAGGTTAGCAGGATATGAAATGATTAGAGAAACTTCTCAAGGCTATCATATTTATGCTAAAGGAAATTGGAGAGCATTGTATGATTCAACTACAGATACAGATAGGGTTAGGTTTATGGATGAGATAAAATACTTTCCTAAAAGGGGATTAAGTCAAGTAATATTTAATGGGAGAAGAAAATGAGTGAAATAAAACCTCCAAGTCCTATTGATATGTTTTTTAAGTTAGGAGATAAAGTTACTGGAGGAGATCCACTTAGAAAAATGGATTTTGATTATTATTTAATGTGGATAATGTTTTTAGCATTTGTTTTTATTGCAGGTGGAAATCTAAGAACCTTTTTCATTGGTGGTTATCATTACCAAAACTTTGGGTGGTTTATGTTTGGAACTGCTATCTGTTGGTTTCAATATTGGAGTTTAATGAATATCTATAAGATAAGAAAGATGCAGAAAGAAGTTACAATAGAGAATGTGCATGAGGATGATGATGATGAAGTTGAAAGTCCAGAAGATATGATTAAATCTTTTAAGAAAAAATAATGTAAGGAGGTTAAAGAAAAATGTTTGGAAGAAAGAAGAAAGAAGAAGAACAAGAATATCATGGTGCTACCATTGAGGTAGATGATGATGATGCTCCAGAAGGAATACCACAAGATGTTGTAGAAGAAGTACCAATAGAATCACCCCCAGTACAGCAGGTTGAATCTTCTTTGCCTTCTCCAGAGCAAATTCAATCTGTTCCTGCACCTGTTCAAAAGACAAGAGCAGAAGCTAGAATTGAAGCTGCAGAAATTATTAATCACGAAGGAAAAAAATTTTATCGTTTTGTATTATTGACTAATAAAAGTATTGGAGAAGTTGGAGAAATACTACCCTTAAATTAAAATGAGTGAAACTTTAAACAAACTACCTCCAAGAAAAACCGAATCTCTTATTGAAAATCAAGATGAGAAGTTTAGAAGATATTTCTTTTATGGTTTAGTTGGATTTGTTTGTTTAGTTTTTGGAATCTTTTTAATCGTAAGGATCATTTCAAAGTTTGTTTAATGAAATTAACATATATAGATTATGGAGTTGGAAATAGGGTTGGTGATACTATCTTTTTGAATAAAAATTTAAAGAAGTATCCCCAACTCCATGATGCTATATTAGAACATGAAGGCAATCACACCGACGATTGGAGTTTCAAAGACTTCATGTTGGATTTAAGGAATGATGAGATAGGGGAAGTGAAGGGAGAGTATTATAGATTTATATTAACTCACCCTCGTGCATGGGCAAACTATTCTCCTATCTTAAAGTTAGGAAATCAATGGTGCTTTGATATAACTCTAACATTCTTTTATGTTGCTTTCCTATCATTCTTCATACTCTTATATTTTGTAGTACAATGAAAAGAGAACATATCATATTAATTATTTGTATTATAGTAATGATTGCATTATCTTTAAACTCCTATACTAAGAGTTTGAAATATGATTGTAATCAATGCAATATTGTATTAAAAGAAAGAACAATCAACTATAGAGATTCTGGATTAGAATATGATAATGTTATGAATGTAAGTATCAATATATTATACTCTGGATTATATTATGGCGAATGTCCTTTGAGTTGGGATAACATTAATGGATATGTAAAAACATGAGTGAGAAAGATTGGGATTTATATTTAAGGTTAATATTATTAATGACAATGATAATATTTCTAATATCATTTACACTATCCCCTAAAGATGATTGTGATAAATGTAGTTTTAAAATGCCTAATGGTAAGAGATTGAATACTGGAGAAGTTCTTAATGATTACTTTGAAGTATGTATAGATCCATTTACTGGAGAACTAAATAAGCATGAGCTAGATTTAACTAACTTTGCCTTGAATAAGAGTACAGGGTGAAAAGAGGAAATATCCCTGTACCCCTATACTATGATTTCTTTTATGAAAAAGTATTATTTGCAGGTTTTGCATAAGGTATTTTTCTTAACCATATTTGCTGTAGTACCTGCAATCTTTTTACCTAAAGCATCTGATACTTTAGTTGGCTTTGCACTAATTTTGTTTCCCATTATTTTTTAACTATCCTCCATGATTTAATTCCAGATGGTGCATCTGCTACTGCAAAGTTCTTTCCACTCTTAGTTACTAATTTATACTTAGAACTAAAGAAAGACTTTTTAGATTTTAAATCATAAAACTTCAATTTCTCCATTATCTTTTACCTCCAAATAATTTAGTTTTCCATGCAGTACAATCGCTACATAACTTTTTGTATCCAAATACAATATTAAAAGCTTTCTTACATTTTGAACATTTCTTTTTTCCCATATTAAAAACCGAACATTTCTCCTGTTCCTGTCTCCCCCCTCCTTCTAGGATTTAAATCGTGATTCATTCTTACAGGTTCTCCTTGAGTTCCCCATATCTTATCTCCTTGCCCAAACATACTAGCCATGCTCTCTTGCTCTACAGAAAAGTCTGGT
>TARA_R110000765_G_scaffold152808_3_pt1 | contig 12963 bp, 15 predicted proteins | sample TARA_R110000765 | Tara Oceans TARA_R110000765 (sample SAMEA4398168) | marine metagenome | biome: Polar Biome; feature: [MES] marine water layer (ENVO:01000295) within the mesopelagic zone...; material: water (ENVO:00002006), including particulate matter (ENVO:01000060) such... | reverse complement strand
CGGTCTCAAGTGCCGTGGCGTCACTTCAGGCGTGGAAAGCCGCGTGGACAACTCCGCACATATCTTGGTTTTCCTCGGAAAAACCCACGAATCGGCTGAACTAGCCCCATCTCCATGACGTCACCATCTGGTGGCGCTATAAGATAACATCCGGTACCTTCGCCACCCTACGTTATGTCATCCCTAGAAGGTCGGCGTGTGTTCAAGACCTATGCTTACGGTAATTCAGCCCCCTGCCCCTTTTTGCATTATTATTTTTCCTCCAACGTCTCCAGAAAGGCTTCGATTCCCCTCTGCAAGCGCTGCTTGCTAAGGGCCGAAAAATCCCGCGGGAACTGTATATCAATGCGCCCGTCCAACGCCGTCACCCGCATTACCCCCTCAGACGGTCCCAATCGCAAGGATGTCTTAGATACCGATTTACCCGCAGATTCAGCGGGCGGCCTTCGGGCTGTTAATCGCGGTCTTGGGTAGTGAAATACAGGCTTTAATCGTTGAGCCGGTGCGTGTGGTAAGAACAGCGCAGGTTGGCTCAATATCTACCCCGACCCCGACAAAAATAGAACCCAGTGCAAAAAGAATGCCACGGCAAGGGCAGGGCCAAAAGGAATGTTCGCGCCTGAATCGCCGCGTCTGATCAAGGCAACGGCGATCCCCGCGAGGGAAGAGAACAGAATGATAGTAGGCAGCGCTTGCCATCCCAACCATGCACCTGATGCCGCAAGCAGTTTCGCGTCACCTAGCCCCAAGGCATCAATTTTGCGCACCCTAAAATAAGCGTCCCCAATCGCCCAAAAAAATGCAAATCCCGCTATTGCGCCGATCACCTGATCGACTGGAACCGCCCCGTCCCTCCAGCCCGCAAGTACTAAGCCCCATACGATCAACGGCAGCGTTCCGACATCGGGTAAACGAAAGCTCTGCCAGTCTGTAACACCTAGCCAGATCAGTACGGCGATCAGGGGTGGTGTAGCGAAGACATCAAGGTTTGTCGGGTGCGATTGGGTGAAAAGAAACGAAACTTGATCCAAACCAAAGCCCATCGTTAAGCCACGTGAAGACAGCACAGAACCGCAAGCCTTTGCACCTGACACCACCCTTTAGTGATTAACTTAAATTAACTTTAATGTTTGGGCAATTTCTTTGAAACTTATCGACGACCCCAACCGTTCCTATGTCGTATGCAAGGCACCACCTCGTCACCGCTTATTTGGTGAAGGCGGATAGCATTTTGCATAATCAAAGACCCAATGTGGAGGAAGTTTTATGTTAAATAATAAGAAAAAAGCGCTTGTCAGCGCGGGGGCCGTTTTGGCCACGGTGTGCGCCACGACAGCGTGGGCGTCTTCGCACCGCGAAGCACCCGGCATCACAGCAATGCCAAAAGTGGATGCCACAGATTTTTATATGTTTCGGAGCTATGAAACAGGCAAAGAAGATACAGTAACTTTCATTGCAAACTATCAGCCGTTGCAGGCCCCTTACGGTGGACCCAACTATTTCACAATGGATTCCGACGCTGTTTACGAAATTCACGTAGACAATGACGGCGATGCGATGGAAGACATCACGTTTCAATTCCAATTTAAAAATACTCTCGCTAATTCAGGCAAAGGCATAGCGCTGAAGGTCGGTGGTGTGGATGTTGCGATCCCTCTGCGTCAGGCCGGTACAATTGGTGCAGGTAATACCGCAGCCCAAAATGAATTTGAAAGCTACACAGTACGTAAGATCAATGGCGACCGCCGTTCGGGCTATGCCGCGAGTGCGCTGCTAACAAATAAAAGTGGTGGTGGCACGACGTTCAACAAACCAATCGACAACATTGGTAAAAAGACCATCGCTGATTATGCGACCTACGCAGACGGTTTTGTCAGCGAGACAACGATCCCTGATTGTGCAGCGCCAGGTCGCGTTTTTGTCGGCCAACGCGCAGAAGCGTTTGCTGTTAACCTTGGTGAGATCTTTGACCTCGTAAACTTAGTACCAATTCAAGGTGCCGACAATCCAGCTTACCCTCAGTATAATGCATCATCGCCGTTCTCGGGCGGTATTACCCAAGACCGTGCCAACGATGATCTAATTGGTAAATTCAACGTCACATCCTTGGCCATCGAAGTGCCGATCTCCTGTCTGACAGGGGCTGGTAATGGTGTGATCGGTGCCTGGACTACGGCAAGCCTGCCTCAGGCTCGTCTGCTAGATCCGAGCCCCACCTATGAAGGGACTGATGTCAACGGCGGTGCCTATGTGCAGGTTGCACGTTTGTCTGCACCGTTGGTGAACGAGGTTGTCATCGGCTTGCCTGACAAAGATCTGTTTAACGCCGCCGAACCGACCCAAGATGGTGCACTTGCGCCTTACGTTACCAACCCAACACTGCCCGAACTTGTCGAGCTGCTGTTCGGCGGTGTGGCTGGACTACCCGCAGAGCTTGCGCCAAACAACTTCCCACGTAACGACCTTGTCGCAGCGTTTTTGACCGGTTTCCCAGGCTTTAACCAGCAGGCAAAGGTAACGGGATCTGAAATGATGCGTCTTAATACCGGCGTTGCAGCAACCCCTCTTGCTAAGCAGAATGTCTTTGGATTGGTTGCAGAAGATCTTGCCGGATTTCCGAACGGACGTCGCCCGGCGGACGATACAGTAGACATAGCTTTGCGCGTTGTAATGGGCCGTTTGTGTCACCCAGTACCACTGGGCCAAGAGCTGAGCGGTGATCCGAAAGCTGTTGATAACATCAATCTTGGGCTTTGTGCCCCAGCAGATGCGCCCGTCGGCACAGCCGCATTCACAGATGGTGCTCCAATCAAACCAACAGATCTTCGCGCGACGTTCCCCTACCTGAATACGCCGCTCGCTGGCTCGCCAAACTAAGTGGAGGATCGTATGACACTCACCATAAAACAGATGTTTACGCGTAAAGGTAAGCTGATCGCAGGAACGTCCTTGCTATTGTTTGTGGCTGCTTGTGGGGGCAGCAGCGGACTTTCGGGGATCAACACCTTGGGTGCGGCTTTCGTGAAAGCGTTCCAAACCAACGCCAATGGTACAGCTTTGGCTGATCCTGCTTCTGCAGGGTTGGTCGTAAACCCGAATATCGATCCGTTTAACGTTTAAAGGTTAACGATTACCGTTCAGGCAAACAACTACGGGGGTGCAAATGTTCATTCATTTGCACCCCTTTCTACATCTGCGGTATTGCCGGTACCGTATTGAGCGGCACGCCGTAGGCCCGGCGTGTGACAACGACACTTCGGCCGGCAAAGCTTTCTAGACGCGCTATTCTGCTGTGTAGGTTAACGGTGATATCATCGACTTCGGCAAAGATATCGATGTCGAAATTCTGCGAGGTGAACCCGGCCAGGGCGGGCTGCACAGCACCTACGCGGTCAAGGTCTTGGGGGGTTAAAAGCCCGGCACTTTTCCGCATGCTTTCAAGCCGCAGGGCAGCAGATCCGTTATTGAGCACCGCGCGCAAAAGCAACGGCGCGGCAGTATTCAGATTAATCGTCGCCGTTGCGGGCAAAAAATCCACATACGGCGAAAGCGCATTGACTGTTTCGGGTGAAATGCTGCGCAGATCTGACAAGTTTTTTAGACCCGGACGCCCGGCAATTTCAGTCGCGATCCGTGCGCCATCTGCACGGCTGATCTCAAGCTCGGCCAACACGCGCAACAGCGCTTCAACTTCGACCTGCGCCCCACCGGCAAGGCGTGTGAGGTTCAGCTTGGCCTGCGCATCTCGGATTGTGACAGAAAATCGTCCCGTTGAAAGACCGGCCTCTTGCTGGGCGACCTGTGCCCAAGGCTCTGCGTAGTTATCTGTATCGGGGGCGTTTATCATGTCACGGCGTAGCGCAGTCACTGCACTCGCCTCGGCCCCTCTGGCCAATGCGTCTGCGGCAGTTGCCGCCGCCATCGACTGCGCACGCCGCAACGACACATCTTGCGAGGTGAGCATCAAGAACACCACGATGGACGCGATCGACAGGATAACCAACACGTTTATTAAGACGACACCTCCGTCGCAGTCGCGCTTCATTCCGCCGCCCCTGCCGGCACATCGACAAGTCGGCTAATCGTGCCTTCGCGTAGATCCAGTTGCAGTTCGACGGCCTTTAGCGTGGGTATCAGACCTAGCGACTGTGTCTGTTCGATCGGCCAGCTTTCATGCCACGTGCCCGCAGAATCCAGCGACCTCAGCCGGATGGAGTTTACCCCGTCGATCATCTGCTGGGCAAAATTTCTGCGTGACAGGCTGCGCAGGAAAACATTTGACCGTGCCTGATAGGATAACAGACCTGTGCCCGTCCTGTTCATAGTTACACCGTTCTCATCCTGCCTCACACTGCCAGAATCCGATTCCTGCAAATCCCGGCTGAAAACCACTAGCGCGCGATCAATTTGGCCCAAACGTTCCAAGCGCCCTTGCGTGCCGGACTGCACCCGCAGAATGTTATCAAGCATCGTAAAGCCTGACAGACCGATCAGGGAAAACAATGCAAGCGCGACAAGTACCTCGACAAGCGTCAGGCCCGCCTCTGTGTCGCGGTGCGCCTGCTGGGTCATGCCGAGGCGGACCCGATCATCGTGATAGCGCCGGCTCCCACATTCAGCACCGCAAGACCACGGCTGCACAGGCCCGATTTGTTGAACTTATATGGTCCTAGCACACCGGAAAAGCCCTTGCCGCGAGTCAGGCCGCTGGCGGTCTGTTCCTGAATCCGGCCCAAAAGCCGCGCTGTCTCGACGCCATCAAAGGCGACCCCCGCGAGGATGCCGGGGCTTGACCCGTGCGCCTCTTGATAAGCGACGGCAAAGGGTTCGAAGGCAAGCGGGTCCGGGGCGGCGTACCAAGCGTCTCGGAGAGCCGGCAAATTACCTGGGTCGCGCGATGACCACTGTGTTGAGCCTAAAACTTGGGTTTTGCCCCGAAACGCCGATGCCAACGCTTCTAATTCCGCACCTGCGCCGGGCAGATACACGGCCTTAGGCAGGGTGCCCCCATTTGCCTTTGTCAACTTCGCAAGCGCGATTGCTGGATCGGTTTCGGTGATCGGTGGCAACACGGTTTGCCCTGTCCCTTTGCCAACAAGCAATGCGGCCTCGGCAGAGCGTGCGCCAAATGCGCCGGTGAGCACAACCACGCCGACAGTATTCAAACCGCGTCTGGCGGCAAACGTCAGCACCGCACGCGCAGATTGTTCCGGCGTGACGCCCAGCACGAACACGCCACCGCCCGCGACGTTGACATCGTTCGACAGGGTCAAGACGGCCACGTCAGAACCAACCGCTTGGGCCACCGCAGCAACCTGCGCCCCGAAAAGCGGGCCGACAATCATGCGCGCGCCCGCTGCAACGGCTAGCCGGGCCGCAGTGGCGGCGGTTTCGGGCGTATCTCCTGAATCAAAAAACGCCATCTCGCCAGTATCGCTCAGAGTGTTGCCGCCAAGGGTTGCAGCATTGCGCATGATCTGCCCTAGTTGCGGCGAACGGCCAGACACCGGTGCCAAAAGGGCGGCCCTTCCCGGCCCCTCGCTTTTGGCCGGCTTACCCTCAAAGACGCTGCCCAACCCTGTGGCAGAACATGCAGAAAGAAACGAAGCAGATGCTGCCAACCCAGAGAGAAATATCCGTCGGTCGCGTCGCACGGCGACCCGAGCGGGGACGTCAGATTGTATGGATGATCGGGTTGTCATTGGTGGCACTCCTGTTTTTTGGGGCGACGGCGATGTTGAACGTACCCGCCGCCACTATGGCACGGATGACGGGGATGCCACCACAGGTGCGCACGGTGTCGGGCAGCCTGTGGTCGGGTCGCGCGTTGTTGGACGGGGGTTTGGTGCTGACCTGGCAAGGAACATGGCGCAGCCTGTTGCGCGGGCAGATCGGCGGCGACTTGAATCTGGCCGGACAGCATACGTTGTTGCAGGCGCATGGTTTCGCCAGCCCTTGGCGGATTGGCCTTAGCAATGTGTCCGGGCGCGGCGGTGCTGACCTGCTGGCGTTGGTGCCGGGAGCGTCGCCCTGTGACGGGCAGGCGGTTGTCGATATAAAACGCATAACATGGTCGCGACACCAGGTAACCAGCCAGGGCCGGGTACAAATTAGCGAAAGTATCTGCCAAGCTGCGGGACGAACGGCGCTTAAAACCGCTCCACTTGATCTGGTTCTCACCAGCGAGGGCATCGAGGGCGTCGCAACCTTGACAACGAATGACGCCGCCAAATTGGAAATGGGCCAAGCGCGCCTTGGCCCTGACGGATGGATCAAACTGAGGATTGATCCCGCTGCGGCGCAATTGATACCCGGCCTGCCCGACAGCGCGCCCACACTGCTCGAGTTTCAGTTGAACTAACTGCGTCAACCACATCAAATCACCAGATTGTTCAGATTTACGATGGGCAGCAGAATGGACAGCACCAACAGCATCACCACCCCCCCCATCAATAAAAGCACAGCGGGTTCGACCAAAGCCACTAGGGCTGACACCAAGGCATCAAGATCGCGCGCCTGATCCGCAGCCGCACGCGTCAGGCTCGCGCCCAAGGTGCCACCCGCTTCGCCGCTGGCCACCATCGCGACCAGCAAGGGCGGAAAAACCGCCGCTTGATGCATCGCCTTTGACAGCGCCGTGCCTTCGCGAACCCGTGCGCCCACGGCCTGCGCCTTGGCTCGGATATAGCGGTTGCCAATTGTGTCTCCTGCGGCTTCCAACGCTTCTGAAAGCGGCACACGGCTAACCGTTAAAGTTGCCAACGTTCCGGCAAACTGCGTCGCGTTGGATTTCAAAACGAAATGTCGCATAGGCCAAGCTTGCGCTGTCCATTGATCAAACCGCATGCGTGCACTTGGGCGTTTAAGCAGCCATGCCCCTAACGCGATCAATCCAAGGACGGTACCCAGCACAATCAGACCGTAATTTGCGACAAAGTCACTGACCGCGATCAAGCTGCGGGTCAAAAACGGCAGTTCGGCACCGCGAGAGGTAAAAACTTTGACGATGTCGGGCACCACATAGACCAGCAGCGCGACGATCACCCCCAAAGACACCAGCGCCAAGATCGCCGGATATAGCAAGGCAAGCTGCACTGTCTGGCGGTTCTTTGACCGGGTCTCAACAAAATCGGCCAGATGATCCATTACGCCGCCCAACCGGCCCGACGTTTCTCCGGCTTTGACCGATGCGCGGTAGAACGCCCCAAAGATATGGGGATGTGCATCAAGTGCAGGAGCAAGCCCCTGCCCGTCCAACACATCGGCCCGCAACGTCAACATCAATGCGGCAACTTTTGCATTGCTGGCCTGATCCGCAACGGTCTTTAGCGCATCTTCAATGCGGACCCCTGCCCCGATCAACGTCGCCAGCTGCCGCGTAACCACCGTCAACGCTCTGCCTCCGATGCTTTTGCTGCGCCCGCTGGCAAATACCGACGCGCCAGCAAGCCCTTTGCGCGTCGGTTCGACGGAAATCGGCAACAGTGCGCGTGCGCGCAATTCTTGCCGCGCAGCACTTGCGCTTGATGCTTCGATCAGACCGCTGCTACCGGCCCCCGATTTATCAACCGCCTTATAGGAAAACGCTGCCATATCTTAGGCCATATCCGGTATCACAAGGTCATCGCGGACAGCACGGGCGACTTCCTCGACCGTGGTCTTGCCTTGACGAAGCTTATCAACACCATCCGCCAGAATACCGGGCCCCTTAGCGCGGGCACGATCTTGCAAGTTTGCCTCTGATGCGCCCTCGTGGATCAACTTTTCAAGCTCTCGATCAATTTCGATGATTTCGTAGATCGGCAAGCGGCCCTTGAAGCCCTGATTTTGGCAGGCGTCGCAGCCTACTCCACGCTGGACTTTTTCGCCCGCCGCAATCGCCCCCGACAACAGCGCGCTTTCGCTTTCAGTGATGGCGTGCGGTGCCGCGCAATCTGGGCAGACGCGACGCACCAAGCGTTGCGCAACCAACCCCCGCAGCATTGGGGCCAACAAAAAGCGTTCCACCCCCATCTCTACTAATCTTGACACCGCGCCGATAGCCGTATTGGTGTGAAGTGTCGAAAGAACAAGGTGGCCGGTCATCGCGCTTTCAACCGCGATTTGTGCGGTTTCGCGGTCGCGAATTTCACCAACCATGACGACATCTGGATCTTGCCGTAAAATCGCCCGTAGGCCGCGCGCGAATGTCAGGCCGGTCTTGGTGTTGACTTGCATCTGTCCCACACCATCCATCGAATATTCGATCGGATCTTCAACAGTCATAATATTCCGAGATCGGTCGTTCAGCCGCCCAAGTGCTGCATATAGCGACGTGGTTTTGCCGGACCCAGTCGGCCCCGTCACCAGCAATAATCCATCCGGCCTGGCAAGGATGCGTTCAAAGGTTTCGCGATCACGTATGCTCATCCCCAGATGGCTTATGCCGCGTTGGGTCTGGCTTCGGTCCAACAGCCGCAACACAACCCGCTCACCAAACTGCGACGGGATGGTAGATACCCGTACATCAAGGTCATACCCCCCGACGCGCAGGCTGACGCGCCCGTCTTGGGGTTGCCGCTTTTCCGCGATATCCAGTTTGCCCATTACTTTGATCCGGCTGACCAGAAGCCCTGCCAAGGCGCGCTTGGGTTCGATCACCTCGCGCAGCACACCATCAACGCGAAAACGGACGATCAAGCGGCGTTCTTCCGTTTCGATATGGACGTCTGACGCGCCTTCCTTAACGGCCTCAAGCAGTAGCGCATTGATCAGCCGAACGACCGGGGCATCGTCATTTTGGTCCAGCAGATCGTCAACGGCTGCGGCTGTGTCGGCAAGCGCATTCAGGTCATCCCCCGCGGCGGCTTCTGCGGCCTCGGACGCGCTGTCACGGTAAATTCGGCCTAATGCGGCCTCAAAATCTTCGGCGTCGATCGGTACAAAGACAATAGGTTGGTCAGCCCTGCGCTGCGCCTCCATCAGCACGTCGACAGAGGCACCGGGGCGAAAGTGGCAGCCCAACGGGCCACCGGGTGTATCGGCCATCAAAATAACGCCGTTCGACTTGGCAAAACCATAGCCTAGGCGCGGAAAAGATGGCGCGTCATCAAGGCTCATTTCGCATTCTCCAAGGTTAGGCGTGCGGCCACGATGCCGGGTGCGGTTCTGCGGTCCAACTCAATCGCGACAAGGGCGATAGCCGCGTCGGTTTCCATCGCGGCGACCCAATTGATAACTGCATCATAGGGTGCATCATCCAGCGAGACACGTACAACCACGCCTTCTGGCTCAAGTCGCCGCACAAGCACCCCGGCAAGTTCAGCACTTGCTGTAATGCGGGTGGCCAGTGGCGTGGTGACAACCGCGACGGATTCTACTTCAGCGGGCTGGTTTCCCTGATTTTCCGCCGCTTCAATTAGGGTCTGATATCCCCTAATTTCAGCGCGTGCCGCCATTCGTGCTTCATTCAGCGGCATCCAGACAAAACGATATCCCGCGAACAGGACCACCAGCGGCAGTGCGGCAAGCACCAACATTTTTTCTCGGCGCGACAAACCGTGAAACGCGTTCATTCTGGTCCCCCCTTCGTCACAACAAATTCAGCTTCCGCCCCCCCGGCTGAGGCCGTAGCAGCTCCGCTGGTCACACCAAACCCGCCCGCGCGTAGCAAACGTTCAGCCTGTTGGAGATCGTCCAGCCCCGGCACTTCAACCAAGATCGTGAGCCGCGCGGGGTTGTCGGCAAAAGTTAGACGGCGAAAAGTTATCTTGCTATCGGCCTCGAGCAAGGCCGCAGACATATCTCCAAGTATCGGTAGGAATGCACTGCCTTTCGGCGGTGACTCGACGGGGGAAAATCGGCGCAAGATAGGTTGCACATCCGGGGTGACAATCAGGCCTGGAAGCAGTGTATCAATTGCGGCCTGCGCCGCTGCGCGTTCACGATCCGCAATCCGGGTCAACGCAACTGTATCTGCAATCATGATACCAAGATGCCCGATCAGCCCGACGCCGGCGATTATCGCTGCGCGCTTTAAGTACCGTGACCAATCCGTGGCCTTGTGGGCAAACGCGCCTTGCCGCAGATCAACGCTTAGGTCTTTGTGGTCAGGTTTAGGTGGGGTCGGATCGTAAGAACTTGCAACGATGATATCAGGCAAAGCATCGCCATAGCTTTTGATTTTCGGTTTGACTGCCTGCTGCCAGATTAGCGGCAACATAGCTACGTCTATGACAAACCCGGTGCCGTCCGATACGCGCACCAATGCGCGCCCCCCACTCAGCCATATTGCCCAAACGGGGCTTTCATCAACACTGACGGGTGTGGGCAGCGCGAGTATCTCCGGCAGGATAGGACTATCGCCGGCATCAACTGCGGCCTGCATGACGTTTCGATCCACGACCGCAGCGAGCACCTGATCAGGTTCGTCCAGCGCCCGGCAAAACGCGATGTGAATATCCTCAAGCGGTGCGCTTATCCGATCCTCAAGCGCGAACGGCAACGCAGCACGCTTGGCGCGTATACCGCGCAACGGCAAAACAGTGGCCATCAGGGAGACTTGCTCTCCGGGTAAAATCAACGGCGAGACCTGTAAGGATTCGGCCAGTGCGTCGCACAATGAAATCGCGAAATCTGATCGGTGGTCCGCTGAAAATCGAGAGCTTTGAAACACGTCTTTTGAACCCACCCGATCTGGGTCGATTTCAGCGGTTTGCTGCTCGTTTATGTGCACCTTTTGCAAGGTTTCATCATTGTGCGAGGGTCGATTTTTCAATAGAATTCCTTCATTGTGACCCAATAAAATAGGTACGTTTTAAAATGATAGAGAGTTTCGGCAAGGGTGCAATATCGATGAGGAAACTTTACCTTGCGGTATTAAGAAAGCGGGTTGTGGGCCATTCAAAGCGCCACCCGGAATCTGGCGTCACACTAATAGAAATGATGGTGGTGTTGGTTATTATTGCGTTGGTCGCCGCGATGATTGTTCCCAATGTTATTGGCCGCCCCAACGAGGCGCGTGTTGCCGTCGCGAAAACCGACATCCGGGCCATTTCAAGCGCGCTTGAGCTTTACCGTCTGGACAACCGGACCTATCCCACAACATCGCAAGGTCTTGGCGCACTGGTGCGAAGGCCAACATCCCCGCCCGAACCCTCCAATTGGGTGCAGGGGGGTTATTTGCCAGAAGATCCGACTGACCCGTGGGGCAACGCATATCTTTATCGGTCCCCGGGCACCACATCGAATTTCGATCTGATATCGCTTGGTGCCGACGGGGCAATCGGCGGCGACGGAGTAGATGCCGATATTGCGAACACAAGCGCACCGATAGACGGATGAACGACATAGGCACTGTAAAACGAGGGTCGGCTAAGCGCCGCAAAGACGCCGGGATGACCCTTGTTGAAATATTGGTCGTGCTGGCCATTATCGGCGTTATGGCCTCTGTGTTAGGGCTTAGCGTTTCTGGCGGTGCGCGCAATGCAGACATTATCGAGCGGGAAGCAACGCTGTTATCCGTCAGGCTGGAGCGTGCTGCCGATAGTGCCGCGCTGAACGGAACGCCGGCAGGGTTTGCATGGGACGCTAAAAGCTATTCCTTTGTCAGTTTGCAAGATGGTGCTTGGGCAGCGCATCCCGACGGCATCCTCGCTGCGCCACATCTGTTGGGCGGGGCTGCGGCGCTATCCGTGTTCGGGCAACCGCGCGGCCAGTATCTAATTCGGTCAGATATGCTGCCGTCGGTGACGAACCCTGCCACCAACAGCCCTGTCCCGTTGCAGATTGCCATCGCCGGATCGAAAGACACCTGGGAGGTGGTTTTCGATGGCGTGTCAGCCCGGGCACAACAAGAACCGGATAGACCCCAACCATGACCTCCGCAGCGAACAGTAACGACGCTGGATTTACCCTACTCGAGGTCTTGGTCGCGTTGGCGGTGCTTGCCGTCGGAGCAGTATCTCTTTTGACCGCGACCCAAACTCATGTCAGTCGGATATCGGATATTGAAAACCGCACCGTGGCAAGATGGGTAGCTGACAATCGGTTGGTTGCGTTGCGTATCGATATGCAACAGCCGGATGTCGTAGATATGCTGGGGCAACGATGGGGCGTCGTTGTCTCACGCACGGAAACAGAAGACCCCGATCTGCAAAGGGTTGATATAGCGGTGGCTTTGTCATCCAATACTCGTGATCTATTCAAACTGACAGGGTTCATCGACAAAGCTGTCAACGGTTTGCAGGTTCCACAATGAAATCTCCGGTCCGCTATTTGACGCCCGTTTTTGCGCTATGCGTCACCGCATCGCTTGGTATTGCGGCGGGGCCGGTGTTCTGGCACGTCATGGGTCAAACGTCCGACAAAACCGCTGAAGTTACTTTTGCTGTCAAATCGACATCTGTCGCCCCTGCGTCGGTTGATCTGGTATCAGCAGTCGCTTTGGCTCCTTTTGGCAGCGCCGAACAAAAACAGCAAACGCCTCAGACCCCAGAGGTGACAACGCTTGACCTGGCGTTGCGCGGTATCTTGCTACAAACTGACCCGTCGCTTTCTTTTGCACTGATATCGACAGACGGCAATACATTGCGATATACAACTGGCGACAGCATCGCTGGCAAGGCAGTACTGATAAAAATAGATGACCGGCATGTCGTTTTGGACGTTAACGGGACGCGACAAATTTTGGGTTTTCCGAATGCAGATATGGCTGACCTTTCCGTCGCTCAAACTCCAGCGGAGCCTACGGCCCTTAGCAACCTGGATCGCTTGCAGGCAGCGCTTTCAGTCGGCTCTGGTTCCATTGAAATTAAAGATCCACCGCCGCCACAGACCACAGAAGACTACATCAGCATGTGGCGCGAACGCATCATTCGCAATCCCAATCAGGTTTTAGGTGAAATTGGTCTGCTGGCGACCGAGAAAGGCTATATCGTTGACGAAACTCACGATCCAGGCGTAAAACTTGCCGGCCTCAAGGCA
>TARA_R110000765_G_scaffold426116_1_pt1 | contig 12981 bp, 15 predicted proteins | sample TARA_R110000765 | Tara Oceans TARA_R110000765 (sample SAMEA4398168) | marine metagenome | biome: Polar Biome; feature: [MES] marine water layer (ENVO:01000295) within the mesopelagic zone...; material: water (ENVO:00002006), including particulate matter (ENVO:01000060) such... | reverse complement strand
ACTGCAGACTCATTTGTGTCGCCTGGCATCATTATGTAGTATTTCATGTCTTGCTTAACAATTTAATATCATTTTTAACCATTTTTGAAACCATTTCATTGAAAGATGTTTTTGATTTCCAACCCAAGTCTTTATAAGCTTTACTAGAGTCTCCTAAAAGTAAATCTACTTCTGCAGGCCTCATGTATCGTTCATCCTGGCCTACGTATCCGCTCCAATCTGTTATACCAACACATTGGAATGCAGCATCTAAAAATTCACCAATTGAATGGGTTTTTCCAGTTGCTATAACATAGTCTTCTGGGATATCTTTCTGCAACATCATCCACATAGCCTCTACATAGTCCGGTGCATAACCCCAATCCCTCTTAGCATCAAGGTTTCCTAAATACATTTTATCTTGCAGACCTAAATGGATCTTAGCTACCCCATCTGTTATTTTTCGGGTTACAAACTCATGGCCTCTTCTTTCGCTTTCATGATTGAAAAGAATACCACTAATTGCAAACATATTATAAGACTCCCTATAATTTTTTACGATCCAATGTCCATATAATTTTGCTACACCATACGGAGATCTTGGATAGAAGGGAGTAGTTTCAGTCTGAGGTGTTTCTTGAACTTTCCCAAACATTTCTGAAGTTGAAGCTTGATAGAATTTAATTTTTGGATTATGTTCGAGTATAGCCTCTAGCATTCTTAATACTCCAGTGCCAGTAACGTCAGTTGTTTGTATTGGCATTTCAAAACTAGCTTTAACAAAAGATTGTGCTGCAAGGTTATATACCTCATCAGGATCAGCCTCTTTAAGACATCTCAACAATGAATTCTGGTCCGTCAAATCTCCAGTTAGAAGTGTTATCTTATCTTCTATATGTTTTATGTTAGTTCTATTTATTGACGAAGTTCTTCTTTCGATACCATATACTATATAGTTTTTACTCAATAAAAATTCTGCGAGATAGCTTCCGTCTTGGCCATTTATCCCTGTTATTAATGCTTTTCTTTTGTTAGTCATATGATATACCTCTATTTCTTAATTTGTTGTTTGTTATTTGTTGTAGCTCATAAAATTTAGAGCCAGGTTCGATTGTCTTGTGATTGTTACTTGAATTATGCCAATGCCAAGCGAACGCATCTAAAAACAAATGTTTAGACCCGACTCCATTATTAACAAACCATCCAGCTTCTATTTGTTGGCTTAAAGATACACTAGTTTTACCTACCAACCACTCAGTATTGAAAAATGGAGATGGGAATACTGTAAAGGCATTTGGATTCTTTTTGTATACATGACTAAGCATTTCCTCATCAAAACAAGTTGTGTTAGGTTTTATAGGCGTCACTATTAGTTGCTCCAGGCAATTGCTAATATATTCGCTACCTTTAATAGCCCCAATCAAAGCAGCACATGGACCCATTTCTTCTCCTTGGCCTGGGGTTCTGCTAAAATTTGTTGAACTACCCCATTGGTATGCAAAATTTTGATCTAGAAGTGGTTTAAAATCCCTAAGCAGCACCATATCCATATCAAAATATATACCTCCATATTTATAGACTACTAAGAATCTCATTACTCCGCTGGCCATCCAGTGCTTGGACGTATCTTCAGGGATTAGATACTGAGTCTTGTCTTCTAAAGGAGTTCCCTTTGCTTCTTCGGTAGCAGAATAGACCCGGAAATCTACAAGATCTTTATATGGCTGAATGTTTTCTTGGCCCGTGATATCGTAATCAGACCAAACTATCAATTCGGTTTTATCTAGATCTTGGGTTGCTAAATATGATTTTATAGATTCCAACTCTTTTTCAGAATTGGCTTCTGTGTACACATGAAACTTTACCTTTTCTTTTGGATATTCATAATCATCATAATTTATATTTGATAAAAATTTTAAACAAGATTCATAATTTTCATAAAATATCATATTATTTTCTAATGTAATATCAATCATTTTTTTCCTTTAATTTTATTTAGTGTAAAGTTTGCTTATATATTGGCATGCTGTTGAACTCGTCATAGTCTGTAATATAGTCGGCTGCATCATATTCCGTAGAACACAATACTACTATTTCAGAATCTATAGATCCGAATTTTTGAGTGCCCCAACATAAGGTTGGGATAATTATCGATTTACCTTTGGTTAATAAATGCGTTTCTATTATTTCCCCATCATTTAATGTAACTTCTACATTACCCTGCGTGCAAATTAATAGTTGTCTAGTTTTCCAATGGGCATGGTTACCTCTTATGCTATCTGGGGGGACATTATTAACTATGAAAATTCGCTTGGGCTTAAAGTCTAGTTCTGAAAAGTTAATTGGCATTAGATAACCTCTATATTCGTCGTGATCTTTATGCGTTTCGATACTACTTATATGCATTATATTCCTTGATTTTTTTTATTATACATTCTACTTCCGAGGGGAGCAAAGTTTCTTGAAATGGGATTGACACTGTTTTTTTGCTAGCTACATTTGTAATTGGGCAATCAAAATAGCTCCAGTTTTTACCTTCTATAGCGTATACGGGGTTTGTATGGGTAGCTTCATAATGAATCCCAGTATTTATCCCATTTGAAAATAGATAGTCCCTAAATGACTTTCGATTTTCTACATCTACCCGATATAAATGACTGCTAGTATTATCATACCCCAAAGCGTTATTATATCTATTTCTTATTTCAGCCAACCTTTTTAACTTTGCTGGATATACCTTAAAGTTTTGTAGCCCAATATCTGCTTGAATGCTATTCATATACATTTTATATCCTGGGAGTTTTATTTTTCTTTCCCAATTATTATTAGAATATGTCATTCCATTTAAAGCTAGTTCTTTTAGCTTTGAAATTTTATCTAGATCATTAGATACTATCATACCCCCATCACAAGAACCAATAGGCTTTGTAGGATAAAAACTGAACACCAGCAAATCGTCGTTATTACATTCATTTATAAATTGGTTCTTTTCTATTTTCTGGGCAGAATCTACTATCTTATATTCTCCAAAGTCATGTAACACATAAGAATTTCCAACCCATTCTACATCATCCTTAAATTTGTATTGATTACCTGAAGTAATTATAGCATTTAGAACTACAGGTGGAATCATACTAGGTACTGTAATAGTTGTTTTCTTATTTAGTAATGCTAGGAAAATAGCATTAGTTGCACTATTAAAACTGACAGCGTGTTTGGCACCTACATAGTTTGCAATTGTGGCTTCAAACTCTGTAACTATGCTGTCATGCAATAAATTAGAATACTTACTAGTATCTATTGTATGATTATTAATATTAAATAAGTTTATCACTACTTAAGCTCTATATAACATAACCAAGTATAATCTTTTGCTTCTTTAACAAATAATGGATATCTATTCCCTTTAATATCCAAAAGAGGTTCTACAGTGGGGTAGTTTTCTTCCGTCCAGGGTTCCTCCCATCTCGTTGTTTCAGGTTTATATATAGGCGGCATTTCTTGATATATTTTTACTTCTTTTTTGAAGAATTCAACATCCAGTTGGTTTACATTATACCAATCTTTCTTGCCATTGAGATCAATAACAAAAGGTTTGTTTGCTATTACTTTCTTAGGAGAGTAGCAATCACCTTGGATGCTCGGATAATTATCTTCATCTATTACATGTTTAAACCCAAGGCTTGCAGCGTGTTTAAGCCTTTTAATGAAATTTTGGTGGTCGTCGAAAAATAATAAAGTATCGTCTTTAGGTAAATGACTCCAATCTGTATCTAAAAAGTCTTCGGTTTGGTATGTAGCATTTGGACTCGTATATTCTCTGAATGCTGGTACAGGGTCTATCGATATTATTTTAGTGTCTGGACTAGCTTTTTCAAATAGCCAAGTTCCGAGGCCTTTCCATACTCCACTTTCTACTATATACTTAGGTTTCATTGTTTTAACTATAAACCATGAAGCCAACATATGAGCAGATTTCATTCCACCATCATTATTTTTTATTGGCCTTGATTCATACAGTTCTCTAAACTCGGGTAAAGAATTTAAAATTTCCTTTCTATCCCATTTCATTTTATTTTTCATATAATTACTCTTTTTTTTGTTAAATAAATTCCTAAGTCTACCCGATCTTTAACATCATAGCCATATTTTTCTATAATATTCATAAATTTTTCAATATTGTGATAATATTCGACAGTTTGGATAGTATCATAAGCATTCTGGGGTACAGCTATACTAGGTCCTGTATGAATTTTGGTCTTCATTATTATTAGTGATTTTGGGACTAGTGATAATATAAATTCAAAAGCTTCATCAGCATTTGGTAATACAGCTAAAAAAGCAGATAGATATAAAGAGTCATAATTATTAACAAATTCTTTTGTCAAATCTTTATAATCCATAACATTAAAATTATTTTTCCAAGTATTTTTTGCTAACTTTACAGCATCTGCAGAATAATCAATTCCCATATATTCAATATTTGGAAATTCTTTTCTACATACTTCACTAAATGCACCACAACCACAACCAACCTCTAAAATTGATTTTGGTTTAAATTTGTCTATTAATGAAATACTTTCCAACCAATGTTTAGGATATGATAAATTTCCATTCAATTCTTGCATATTAATTTTTAGTTGTTTATCAAAAACATCTTTATTTTTCCATGCATCAATTACATTTTTCATAGACACTTCTCATTAAGTTTTTAGCTCCTCCACAAAAATGAAGCGAATTAAATTTTACATTTTTTTCTAATCTAGTATTATAAACAAAAGGTATCCCATTAATTATTTTAATATTTTTAATGCCATTTTTGAATTCAAAATCTTGGTCGGGGGTGTTAATATTATGGTCATAGGTTGAACCATCTATTATCTGCATCATCTCACCAACTCTACCAGGGCCTCCGCCAGCTGCATCATCATAATGAAAAAATTCTAAAAAAGTCATATCGCAAACACCTCCACCTAAACCACACTGATTTCTTACATGATAATGAGAAGCAATTTTTTTATACTCATATCTACTTTTATTTCTAAATGTAGATAATACCAAATTACAAAAGTTTTCAACTCCTTCAAGAGTTATGAAAGAAGATACTGCTGCTGATCTATGTAATAAAGTCATAGTGTATTGGTCAAACTTTTTCCATTCTTTTGTTACATCAGTAAACAAGAGTACATCAGAGTCTATATAAAAAATTTTTTCTAGATTATTTTTTTTCATATAGGCTTTTAGAATAAACCATCGTTGATAGCAAAAAATTTCAAATTCTGCAGGAGTTGTATTTAAATGCTCATATACAGATCTAATTTCATTACATTCATCTTTATAATCTTCAATCTTTTCAAAGTTGAAGTTTTCATGGCCAATACCAGTAAGACTGCCGTCGCCAATTAGATGTACAGGATTATTTTTAAGTGCTTGGTTTATTGCACAGGTCAAATAGTCTTGACATCCATTATGTATTAAAATAACAGGTATTTTCATAATTTATTACCAGTAAGTACCACCCTCAATAGAGTGGAAGTTTATTGTTTTTTCACTATCCATTGGTCTTACCCAAGAGTCATTATACATAGCGCTTATTTCTGGATGTACATCCCAGCGTTTACCTTTAATACCAAATAGTATTTGTAATCCGCCACCTATATGTATTGCTTGTTTTCCCATGCTTTTGCAGACTGAGGCTATAGGCAAACCGTAGGCTCCGCAGCCAATAATGGCCACGTCAAAATCAATATTGTGAATTTTATTTTCCATTAATTCTAGGGATTCTTTAAAGGGCTTATCATTTCCCATTCCTCCTCCATTTGTCTGTTCAGACTTAATTGTAATTAATGTAAAATCGGGTAATACTTTTTCATTTGCAAATAATTTTTTTCTATTGACAAATTGTTTCAATATGGTGGCTTCAAAAGGATGTATCACTAATACTTTTTTACCTTTTAAGGTTTCGCTCCACGGACTGTCAAAATAGAAAGGCTCTAACAATCTTAATTCCGAATATTTAGATTGTGGAGCATATGTTGACAATATATGTTTTTCCATTGTTGTAGGCATATGGCCTAATATATCAACTTTACTTAATGCATCAATATACCGCTCCGAAAAGTAATTTAAGTTATAATCGTCAGCTGGAGTAATTCCTGCATTGGCTGAAGCCATTCCTCTTATAGGCTCATAATTACCATTCATTTTGCATATAATTACATTCTGTTCAACCCCGCCCATTTTACTAGCTATGAAAGGTTTACCAGATAGTATTTTTTCTTTTATAAAGGCATTGCCTTCCTGGTTAGTTAACATGTTTATATCCTTTTAGTTGATTTTTAAATTTACTTTTTAATTCTTCAAGATCTTTAATTATAGCTTCTGGATGGTCTGCTTGGAAAGGTGCTGTAAAGCATTCCCCTCGAATTTCTTGTTTGAACTCGTGTACGCCTAAGAACTCTTTTTCAATCTCCTCTCTTCTACCATTTACCCATGGAAGCCAGACTCTATTAAAATAATCATCAATGCAATTTTGTTTACTAACGCTATCTTTATAGTAATTTACCTTTTTATATACCTGGTCTGGGAATGTGTATGAGTAGTGGTACATCTGAATTCCTGTTTGTTCCCATAGTAGATTGCTATCGATATGATGCCGTCTATAATTAAATTCAGAACCTTCAGGATATTTTATTGTTGGAGGTCTATGTGTAAGCCAAGATGCCCCCCTTTCATATCGAAAAATCCTTAAGAAGTTATCTCTATTTAGTTCGAAGCCTGTAAGATAGTGTTCAAAGCCACCAAAAAAAGAACAGCTTCTTACACCTACGCTAGTAGGCTTTTCAACTTCTAGCAACTCAATCATCCTTTCTAGATCTTCTGTCTTGTAGACTTCATCAGAATCTAAGTTCCAAATGTAGTCTATATCATCATTGATATGTTCCATGTATGCTTTGCACTGATCGTCTTTTTCTAAATACTGACCATGTACAATCTTTATCTTATTTTCTGGATCTGGGAATTCTGATAGTATCTTGTTTGTATTGTCTAATGATGTCGTCCTGCCTTGTCTCTGCCAATATGATACAGGACCTTCAGCAATTAAAATCTGTTCTGCATATGGGTATACTTGTTCTAAGCATTGCTTTAGAACATAGTCTCCTTCAAAAACGATCATACCAAAAGCTATTTTCATTTTTCTTTCTCGCTAAATACTTCGACCATTAATACATTGGCATCATTAATCATAACATAACTTCCATCCCGAAGCTCGAACTTTGTGAATTGACCTTGCTTAATAGATTGAGTATCTATGCATTCAATGGTTCTTTTTTCCCCACCTATAAAATGTATTATTTGGGTAACCCAATTTCCTTTTATTCTTACTGCCGAACCTAGATCCATTTAATTCCTTTATGTGTTATTTGATTGTCTTAATATAAGAAATACTTACGACATATAAAAATTTATTGAGCTCTTTATTTGAGAATAATACTCATCATATATGACTTTTAAATTTTTATTGGTTGTATATTCTGAAGCTGAAGTGTAACACCTATGCTGTAGAGCCGGTATATAACTCGTTTGAGTTAATTTGAATGATGAAAAGTGGGTAAATACCAGGTCTTGAGTTGCTCCTTCCCATACTATTTTATTATCATCTAATATTTCATACATTTGCCATTGCCAAGGAGCACCATGGCCAATATTTTCGTCTACATATATAGACTCGCAAATATTAGGAAAGTGATCTAAGTATTTTTGATCTCCGCAAGTTGCTAGTTCAGGATATTTTTTATTTAATACAGCATCTGTCCACCATGCTAATGTTTTTTGGCCTGCTTCCGTATTTTTAAAGTGCACAACTCCTACATTGTAGGATCCTTCAGCTACTGGAATATCTAGAGGAAATTGTCTATGCCTAAATATACCTACATCTCTAGACCCAACTTCGTCAAATATTAATTGGATATCCCTATGGAAAAATATATCACTATCTATATATGTTATACTATCATATTTTGGTAAAAGCTTATTTGAAAAGTAAGATGCAAGAAGCCAACAAAAATAACTATAATTATTATTTTTAATCCTAACCAGTTCAGGGTTTTCAGCTAAAAATTTGTCGATATGGTATGCCTTAATATGTGGACCTATTTTAGATATTATATCATAGGCACTATTATCCAGACATAAGTAGTGAAGTGTAAATTTATTTGACGTTTTATTTAATGAGTCATAAAGGGCTAATCCCTGATGAAGGTAGTTTATATCTGAGACGGTGCATAAGTTATTCATTAGCTAATTGATTCCTAAAAATGTGTTTATATTTATCAAATACAGATTTCTCTTCTATTTGTTTTTCTTTAAGAGTTTCAGGATTGGTTGACAAGCCTGATGGATTCATGTAGTACATACCATATACTCCAGGAAGTTGCGCAAACTTAGATCCATTTTGCACTGCACGTAACCACATCTCCCAATCACTTGCCATTTTCATTTCAGAGTCGAATAATCCTATTCCATCATGCATAGACTTTCTCCAAACAGGCATACATCCTGGTAGGCATTTTTGCATGTTTTTTTTAGAAAATTCTGTAATAGGGTAAACCTGGCCATTAGATGAATTTTCATAAAAGCTTTCAAAGTCTTTATGTGTGACAAAAGCTTCACTATATACTAAATCTATACCCTCATTATTTTCTAGAAAGTTTACATGGTGGTCAATGTGGATATCAGCTCTTCTATCGTCTAGGTTTGCATTTGTGATATATTTGCCCTTTGATAGACCAATAGCTATATTCCAGCATCCATAAATACCGGGATCGTCTTCTATTTTACTATATATTATATTATCATACTTTCTTTGGTATTCAAGAATAGTGCTACATGGATTTCCGGGGGTGGGATCTACAATGATTAGCTCGCACAAATTAAATACAGATTGACTTGTTATATTTTCTAAAAAAGATTCTATATGGTCTTCACCCTTGAATTTTGAAGTAATGATCGAAACCAAAGGGTATTTAGTTTCCGGAAGGTTTGTTAAAATCTCCGGGTTAGGGTCTATAATCTTAGAAATAAATGTTTTTTTAGCATCCCTCATAAAACTAATTAATTCAAGGCCACTAAGTTTTTTAAACCAGTCCTCTGATGTGCAGCCATTCTTATTATTAGTTTTGACTCGACAGCCTAGCATTTTTGCTTCAACAATAAATCTATTAAATGATTCTAAAAATGTAGGTAAGAATAGGACTTCAGAAAACTCAGCCATTTTGCTCATAAGCTCGGGCCATGGTAAAGGACCTACTACTTCATAATCAATACCATTCTCTTCGCAGAACTTAACTGTTAATGGGGTGTTCTTTATTTCATTTGGAGAACCTAAAACCATTGTTTTACCATTTTTAGGTTTGGATGAATTCTTTTCTAAAATATCAAGTTCTTCATCAGACCATATACTAGTAGACAGATTCACAACATTTGTTAACTTTAAATTTTTGGTTACTACTTCTGCATGGCTCTTTGCCTGACAGAATACTTTGACTGCTCCTTGATAGAATGGCTGATTTACTAGTAGATGTGGCGGCACCATATAATCCTTATGGAGAGCTACATTTCTACTTAATACGTACTTATGATCATGCTCAACTATAGAATACCTACAGTTTTTTACTATAAGCCTCATTATAGGGATTGGCAAAGTTGCGAAGTTACTTATTATTATGTGGCCTTTAAGATGTTCTTCTTTTACATGTTGACACCTAACTTTTAAAACATCGTAGCCGTTTTTTAACAATTCCTTTATTATTTCATGATCTACCAGTTCAGCGCCACCAAAGCAATCTTCAAGGAAGTAGTCTGTTATGAATGTTATTTTTTTATTCAAAATTATACTCCAATAGCATGATACCTGACATCTTTTTTATATCTAAGGTTCTATAGCCTGCGTTGTATTTCGAGGCCATTCCGTTTTTTAGTAGGGATTGATATGTTGATCGAGGACTTCCAACCATAGACAATCGCATGATATTATTTTTTTCGAATAATAGACCAGGAACTTTAATTATGCCTGTCTTGGTAGCTAGCTCTCTAAAGGTCCTTGAATTGAATTCATTTAGAGAGAGTGCATGTAAATGGCCCTTATAGCTGGCGTCAAGAATTAAAAGAATATACTCCCCTGTTGACATATCCTGGCTTGAATATCTACACTTTATAACCATACCCTCTGTAAGATTGACCTTAGAGATTGCCGTCCTAGATTTTACCCTAGTATTATGTTCACTCAGAAAGTTCGCCAAGGCTATATCCTTTTATATTTTTAATAGCAGACAGATATGCGTCATAGTACTGGGCATTGTCCATGTCTATTTTAGATTCATAATTAACGTCCTGGGAATATCGTTTCTCTTCAGATTGTGTTAACTTAACTATGGGTGCATAACACCACCTATATTCATTTTTATTCCCGGTGGGAAATACAATACCTTCTGTTGTCTGGATAGATGATGGGTACCAATAGCTTTCACCATCGTCAAATCTAAGCTCCTTCATAAGGTTAGGCATTTTAGATTCAAAAGTATCTAGGTCAAAATCTGGATTCTTTTTATAGTTCAAAGGATATTCATTCGTAAAGAACCCCGAGCTCAGATCCATTCTAGTTTGCATATTTTTATCATCATATTCAGTCAAGACCCTGTCTTTCCCTGTGATAGGACTTTTTGTCCAGACATCTTTAGTTGGGGTTTTATTCATAAGTTTGTAACTCTTCTAATTTCGGTAGTTCAGGTTCAAAGTTTGGTAAGTGAGCTTCCATTTGCTTTGTGAATAGTTCCGTCATTTTATCCAATGTGAAATTATCCTTTATGTATTGTTTTTGTTTTCTAGACTTAACAAGATGCTTCTTATAGTTAGACTCAACATCCTTTATAACGCCCATTGCATATCCATAGTCAACATAGTACCAATTTGCTTCTTTAACTATAACTTTTTCCCATTGGGCAGATTCGTCTACCGGCTGTAACTGGCCTTGGAGTAGCACCCCATTCTTGGAAAGGAAATCTAAATGTCCTGACCAGTTCGTAGCAAGGATGGGTTTTCCGGTTATTCCAAATTCTAATAAAGGCCGTCCGAATCCTTCTCCATGTGTAAAGCTTAACATAGCCTTAATTTTAGGATGGTGATACAGCCCATTCATTTCTTTAGGAGTTAAGTCGCCATGCAATAAATATACGTTTGGAACATGTCCGGAAGGCCCAATTGTAGCTCGTATTTGGCGGATTCTATCTAATAATTCCTCTCTGTCTGTTACACTATAGCTAGTTTTAGATGTTTTAAGTACCAAAGCTGGCTGGTTCTTTGCAGATTTATTTTTAAATGCTTCTAGGAAAACTCTGATAGTTCCGCCGATGTCTTTGCGATCATGACCGAACTGGCCTTTTAACCAATGTCCGGCTACTAAGTAGCAATTCTTTTCAGGAATTGAATCTAGGGATGAATATAGATTTTCACAGTCTTTTACATTTTTATTGAATACTGACATATCTAACCCTTCAAATAAAACTTCTACATTTGTAGTCAATTTAAGCTCGTGGGTTGGCTGCTTGGTTTTTGGATCGTGTCCTTGATACTTAGAAGTCTCAAATACTTTCTTAGAATGCTCAGATGGCACAATAACCAGATCCATCCTATTAGCACCTTCGAGCCATTCTGGAGAGACTCGATCTGTTTCCATACCCGCTGTGATGCCTATATTATATTCCCCAATCTGTTGGAATTCATTTGGAACTGTAACTTGAATCCAGATATTTGGTTTTAAGGTCAGCTTTGGAATAACCATTTCTGAGAACTCTTCCGGCATAGCATCTCTAGGACAAATTCCCCATCTCTGGTCAAGAATTTGTATGTTGAATTTATCCATAGCAATTAAACTATGGATCAAATCCCTAGCATGATCTCCATATCCAGACCTACTAGAAGCTGGACAGCTTATTATTAAATTTGGTTTCATTATACTAGTACTCCAGGTATGGATTGTGGTGTTTTTGCTGATGCGTCTGCAAGCACAAAGTTTTTTCGTGGCTCCCATGTATCTAAACACATATTAATTGAATTGGTCATAGCTTCTGACATTCCTTTTGATGTAAATTTATTTTTAATTGCCCAGGTTCTTCCTGCTAGGCCTTTTTCGGCTCTAATTTCTTTTCCCATTTCATACCAATATTCTAAGCCTTTTGTGATTTGATCTAGGGAAACCCTTGAATCGTAAATGTATGGAGTCGCTGGCGATCCCTGAAGGGTTACTTGTGGCCATAAAGGATATACCCATTCGCCATGTTCCTTGGATATTTTGCCAGTACTATTACTAGGAATCTCTGCTGTGAAATCTTCAACCCCCATTGGTCGATCGTTGATTGTGAATCCCATTTGGTCTTGTAAGCCTCCTATGACTGATGCTATCGTTGGAGTTCCCCCCATCATAGCTTCCATATGAGTCAATCCAAACCCTTCAGCTGAAGAGGGGTTACACATAACGTCTGCGATATTATAGAGGTAATTTAACTGGAGAGGATCCAGTTTGCCATTGCTAAATATAATCGTTGAATCGCCTGCTAATTTATTAGCTACTGCTTGTAGATCTGTTCCAGCTTGATCTACTATATCAGTATGGAGAACCAATGCTGTTTTAGATCTAGATTCTTCAGGAAGGGCCATTACAAAAGAATTAAATGCTGAGATTAGATCTGCGGGATGCTTCCTTAAAATATTCCTAGAATTGAAAAGTGCAACATAGTCATATTCTCTATTTCCAAAAATCTTTTCCTTGAACTCTAACAGACCAGGGTCAGTTTTAGGTATGGGTTTGAAAATAGTTTCGTCTATTCCATGCTGGACATATATTAGATCCTTGCCTTCAATTCTAGGTTTTCTGATGCATACATGTTTGTTTATATTGTATGTTTGTTTAGATATAGCCATTAGCATATCACACGACTCATAAGC
>TARA_R110000765_G_scaffold101942_3_pt1 | contig 13033 bp, 10 predicted proteins | sample TARA_R110000765 | Tara Oceans TARA_R110000765 (sample SAMEA4398168) | marine metagenome | biome: Polar Biome; feature: [MES] marine water layer (ENVO:01000295) within the mesopelagic zone...; material: water (ENVO:00002006), including particulate matter (ENVO:01000060) such... | reverse complement strand
TGTGTACAGAAGTACTTCACAAGTTGAACAGCAATCAACGTGCCACTACGGGGATTGTTGGCTACCACTCACGAGTGTTTAAGATATGTTTTGCCCAAGTATAAGAAAAAGGTAAGGCGTCTGGCGGCACCCAGCCTTGTTACGTTGGCTTTTAAGTAGGCTTTCATGCCCCCTATCAGGAAAAGTCATCGCGAAAACCTATAAATGGAGCAAAATCGACACTGGGTCTTTTTTCAGCAACTTATTGACCACCAACATGTATGAGTTGTGGATCATGCGCTTAAGCTCACCTTGCGGTAGGCTGCCATCCAATTTAACCGTGTTCCAATGTTGCTTGTTCATATGATAGCCAGGCATGACCGCATTAAATACATCACGCAGCATAATGGCTTCTTGTGGATCGCATTTGAGGTTCATTCTGTACTCGTACGCTTGATCAGCGTCACGAGTAGTAAATGGGATCTCAACGCTTTGGCTCTGCTTGCTCTGTTTACCGATTTTCTCAGCAGCTAGTGTGCCGTACATTTTACCTTTGACTTTAAACACCGCCACATCAGGCCCAAACGGAAAGTCTTCAGCGGTTTCAGGGAGGTCTAACAACCACTGGCGCGCATCAGCGAATGCCTGACTGTGATCTTGCTTGCAGGTGTAAGTTTTCATATTCAATTAAGCACAACGTAGCCAGAATAACGGCCTTTTACTATAAACCTTATGTTAGATATAAACCTATTACAAAACCCAGAAGTTAACGCCTTTTCCCCAAGGTTTGCTTTTCGTGTATGGAATATTTTGTCTAATCTTTGCAAGATTATTGCTACTCGCCTTGTCTCTACCAGTACAAAATAACAATTCAGCCGAAAGGGACTCTACAAGATGTTCAGCAATAAACTACTCAAACTCGCCGGTATCTTCCTGACGTTATACGTTCTAGCAATTAATGTGGCGTCAGCCGAATCAATGGACAGAGCATCACTTGAAAAACAGGCCACACTTGCATTAGGAGGATATGACGCAACAACGTATTTCAATTTAAGCGGTGCTCAAAAGGGGAATGATGCCTTTCAAGCGGTTTACCATGGCGAACGTTACCTCTTTACAAGTGAAGCGAATCAACAAAAATTTGCCAATAACCCTGCTCAGTATTTGCCTGAATTTGGTGGACTATGTGCGCAATCTCTGGTGATGGAAAAAGACGTGATAGCCAATCCCGCTATTTATACGTTGCAAGCAGGTAAGTTATATATGTTCGTTTCCCAAGAAGCCCGCGCACAATGGGCACAAGACTCAAGTAAAAGTCTTGTTGCGGCAAATAAACATTGGATGTACGAGTCTGAAAAACGTCACGAGCAAATCGCGGCCAAAAAACGCTGGAAAACAAACAATACGGTTAAATTATTTAGCTTTTAAGCCATTAAATCTAAAGCTATACAACAATGCCTAATGTGCCTGTCTAGATAAAGCTTTGATTAAATGAATCCTTGACTGACAAAGAATGCGATTCAGGCGTTTTACCGTTCGTTTATTCAGGCACAAAAAAAGGAGCATTAATGCTCCTTTATATAAAATCTATGTGCTGGCTTAATATGATTTAAACCAAAATATCTCGCACGTTGGCCAAATCAGTTTTGCCATTAATAATTTCATCTGGCGTCAAACCTGAAATCTCATGGGGGAACACCAACCATTCTTCACTTTCATGCACAAAGTAATCAGGAACAATGTCCGTTTTATTATTTTTTGGCTTGTAATAAGGACACGCGATACGTACGTTTTTAGGCATATTTGCGCGAGATAGCTTCTTTATCTGAGTGATCAATGCATCAACACTGCGACCAGAGTCAAAGACATCATCTACGATGAGCAAGTCATCTTCCGCGTTGGCATTTTCAATCAAGTAATGCAAACCATGAACCTTGATCGTTTTTGATTGTTGATCAATACCGTAATAAGAAGAGGTACGTACAGCAATGTGGTCTGTCTCTACTTTTTTGAAATCGAAATACTCTTGCACTGCGATACCGATGGGCGCACCACCGCGCCAAATACCAATAATGAACTGGGGACGAAAACCGTCTTCGTATACTTTTGATGCTAAGCGGAATGAATCTTCTAATAACTGCTGAGCGGTGATAAATGTTTTTTCCATCGAAAAACCCTTTAAAGCGTGAACTGCCACTGATTGCTTAACACTACAAGCCAGCGTGCGAATATGAAATCATCGCCCATTATACACTGAAATTATGCAATAAGAGATGGGCAATACTGCATATTTAGGACGAACTCAACACCATGTACACTGGCTTATTCGTATTTCAACGCGTTAGCTGGGTCAACTTTTAACGCCCGATAAGCAGGATAAATACTGGCAACAAAGCACAATAATAACGAAAACAAGATGAGCATAATAATTTGGTGCCAATGCATAATAATAGGTAAGCCTTCGCCCCCCGTGGCAGCCATAATCGGCACATTCAGTATGCTGAGTATATTGTTCAGTTGGCTGACCAATATCAAGCCCCCTAAGGCCCCAAAAAACGTGCCTTTAATACCGTTATATAAGCCATTGAATAAAAACACCTGCATAATGCGCCCCCGAGATAACCCTTGGGTTAGCAATATCGCAATATCGCCTTTTTTCTCGGTCACGACCATAACCAACGCCGATACGATATTAAATGCTGCCACGGCAATAATCAGTAGCAGCATTAACGCCATCATGTTCTTTTCCATTTTAACCGCATCAAATAGCGGGCCTTGTCGTGTGCGCCAATCATCACTAGCTAACCCTAGTTCCGAGACTTGTTCTACCACCGCTTTATACTCAAACGGGTCCTGCAAGAACAAGCGAGTTTGGGCGATACGACTGACTTTATTACGCATAAGTTTGGCGCTGTCTTTAATGTTCATCAGGATCACTTTGGCGTCAAGTTCAGAACCCACATCAAACACCCCAACAACAGTGAATAAACGCTGGCTGGGCATCTGCCCAAATGGCCCAAACACACTGCCTTGGGCTGAAATAATTCGCGTTTGCTCGCCCACGCGCAAACCAATTCGCGTTGCCAGTGCCCGCCCAACAACAATGCCGTAGCTGCCAGGGGTTAAATCACTGATCTGCCCTACCAACATATTATTGGCGATAATAGAATGCTGCCCGGTCACCTCAGGCTCTACGCCTTGGATCATCACGCCCTCTAAACTACGAGGCGATTGAATGACCCCTTCGGTTTCAATAAAATCACTGGTAGCCACAACGCCAGGAAACTGCTCAAGCAATGAAATGATCTCATTGTTAGCGCCTCGCGTATCGACCACAACATGGGGAGCAATACCTAAAATACGGTCTTTTAAATCTCCTTCAAAACCGTTCATTACCGACAAAACAACAATCAAAGACATTAAGCCAAGCGCAATACCGATGGCTGAAAAGGCATTGATAAACGCAATAAAATGGTTACCTTTTGAAGATTTTGCATAACGCAAACCGATAAATGCGGAAACAGAGTGAAACATGCTTGCAATAGACTCTTAGCCAAGGGTTAGGGATAATTCAGCGTCAACAATAACGGTGCACGACAAACGTGATAATAAATAATCGCTTAACTCATGGTAAAGTAAAACGTTTTTTGAATAATACGCTCTGGTCATAGTGCAAACAAGGTTACAATGTTAAACCGAGGCAGTTAACGCAAAGAATCTTTGGAATTTATCTTATATTCCCCTTGGGTTAAGCTGACCAGCGAGTTGCCGAGTAATTGATTAGGTAAAGGCCCTAAGTGGCAGGATAAATAGCGGAGAATACATGCACGGCTTAAGCCTTGAAGAAAAACAGCAGCAGTTCAATGAGTTCTTTACTATAGAGCACGCTATTCGCGTTAATTTCAAAGCGCTTGAGCCAAATTTTGTGCTGCCTGAAGCGGAAGACCTAAGCGAACATATGCCCTATGCCTTTCGGGTGGCAAGCGAAGCCACCGCAATTGATGCGCAGGCACTGCGTCCCCTACGTAATATGGGGGAGCACGCAGTCGAACTGGCTAATTTTTTAAATGCCCAATCCCGTAAAATAGACCTGTTGATGTCTTTAGTATTACAACAACAAGATGATCCTAGCCTTGCTTACGAGTCTTTTAAGTTTGGCGGGGGAGGCATAATCGTGATGTGCGATGAGCCTTACTGTGTCGAGCAGAACATCGAACTTAAGCTATTTCTAAAAGAAGAAGCGTCGGCAATTTTTTGCTATGGCGAAGTCATCAAATGTGAGCAAGTGGGTGAAAAACACCACGTTTCACTTATTTATAACTGTATTCGTGAAGAGGACCAAGATCTTCTCGTACGTGCCAGTTTACATCTTCAAACGGCGCAGCTTCGTAAACGCGCCAAGCACCAAAAGAACGACTGACCTACATGACAACAAGTATTTTTAATCCTACCTTAGCCAAGGGCCAAGGAGATGCGATCCATTGGGGCAACCTACACGGCAGTAGCTTAGCCATGTCGATTGCCAATGCAGCCGGCAAAACCAAAGGGCCAATCCTGTTGGTCACCGCTGATACTCCCAGCGCAATGAAACTAGAAAAAGAATTGAGCTTTTTCTTACTCGGAAAAAAAGTGCAAGTGCAACTTTTCCCCGATTGGGAAACCCTGCCCTATGATAATTTCTCTCCCCATCAGGATATTATTTCACAGCGCCTTGAAACCCTGTACCGGCTAACACAAGCGCAAAATAGCGTGTTTTTAGTGCCGGTGAATACCTTAATGCTGCGCATGGCGCCGGTAGATTACTTAAGCAAATATTTGCTGATTTTAAAAGTGAATCAGACCTTAGACCTCGATGCTTTTCGCTTGAGTCTAGAGCGCGCTGGATACCAACATGTTAATCAGGTTATGGGTCATAGTGAGTTTTCGATACGGGGCAGTATCATTGATTTATTTCCCATGGGTAGTCAGCAGCCGTTTCGAATCGATTTGTTCGATAACGACATTGACAGCATTCGCTACTTTGATCCCGACAGCCAACGTTCTGGCGACAAAATTGATGAAATAAAATTGTTACCCGCCCGTGAATTTCCCACTGATAAGGACGGTATCGCACTATTTCGCCAACAGTATTTAGAAAAATTCGACCCGAACAACGCCAAAGAATCGCTTTATTATCAAGTGGGTAAAGGCATGATGCCCGGCGGAATCGAATATTATTTACCGCTATTTTTCGCTCAAACAGCAACGTTATTTGATTACTTGCATCCGGATACATTGCTGATGATGCATGGCGATTTGGCCTCCGCTTGTGAATTTTACTGGAAGGACGTTAATGAGCGTTACGATCAATTACGCTATAATTTAAGCCGCCCATTAATGTCGCCAGCGGACCTATTTTTACGCAACGAAGAACTGTTTGGCGCGTTTAAAAAATGGCCGCGTATCACCATAGATCACAACGCCAAAGAACAAAAAGCTGGCGTGACCAATTTCGAGACTCGCACCATCGGCGATATCGCGATTAAATCCCAGAACAAGGTGCCTTGGGCAACGCTCAAGCAGCGAGTAGCAGACTGGCTTAAAAGCGATAGCAAAGTCTTGTTTAGCGCTGAATCTCAGGGTCGCCGAGAAAGCCTACTGGATTTATTGTCCAAGGCGGGGATTAAACCCAAAGCTTTTGAACACCTAGACGCCTTTAACAAGAGTAAAGAGCAGATAGGCATAACCATTGGTTTAGCTGAGCACAGTTTCGTGTTGTTTGAAGACAATCATGAGCTGGCGTTTATTACAGAAACCGAGTTACTTGGGCACAAAATAAGCCAGCGTCGTTTACGTGATAAACGTCAAGCAACAGATGAAAACGCAGTTATCCGTAATTTAGCAGAGCTTGCCATTGGCCAGCCTGTGGTGCATTTGGATCACGGCGTGGGACGTTACCTTGGCCTGCAAACATTAGACGCAGGCGGTATCACCACAGAATACTTGTCTATTGAATACGCCAAACAAGCCAAGCTATATGTGCCTGTTTCAGCACTGCATTTAATTAGTCGCTACAGTGGTGGCGATCTAGAAAAAGCCCCGTTACATAATCTGGGGACCGAAACCTGGAGTAAAGCCAAACGTAAGGCAGCTGAAAGGGTGCGAGACGTAGCCGCGCAACTGCTCGATGTTTATGCCAGACGTGCCGCCAAACCAGGCTATTCGTACAAAATAGCCTGGGACGAATACCAAGCTTTCAGTGATAGTTTCCCGTTTGAAGAAACCTTAGATCAGCAACAAGCTATTAATGCGGTCATTCAAGATATGGGCAGCAGTAACGCCATGGACCGATTAGTCTGTGGTGATGTAGGTTTTGGTAAAACCGAAGTCGCTATGCGAGCCGCTTTTATCGCCGCGAATCAAGGTAAACAGGTAGCGATTTTAGTGCCCACTACCCTACTCGCCCAGCAACACTATGAAAACTTTAAAGACCGCTTTGCAGACTGGCCTTTCAAAATAGAGGTGATGTCTCGTTTCGCTAACGCCAAAGACCAAAAAGATGTCATGGCAGGCTTAACGGATGGCAAAGTCGATATCGTCATCGGCACGCATAAGCTACTGCAAAACGATATAAAATTTGCCGACTTGGGCTTGGTTGTTATCGACGAAGAGCACAGATTTGGCGTACGTCAGAAAGAAAAATTTAAAGCCCTACGTTCAGACGTGGACATTTTAACCTTAACGGCTACGCCCATACCACGAACGCTAAATATGGCGTTATCTGGTATGCGTGACCTTTCGATTATTGCCACGCCACCAGCCAAACGCTTAGCCATTAAAACCTTTGTTCAGCAGCGCAGTAAAGAGCTGATTCGCGAGGCGATCATGCGAGAAATCTTGCGGGGTGGTCAAGTATACTTCCTGCATAATGAAGTCGAAAGCATTGAGCGTACCGCCGAAGAAATAGCCGAGATCATACCGGAAGCCCGAGTGGCCATTGGTCACGGTCAAATGCGCGAACGCGAATTAGAAAAAGTCATGGGTGATTTTTACCATCAGCGACATAACGTACTGGTTTGTACCACGATTATTGAAACCGGTATTGATGTGCCTTCAGCCAATACCATTATTATGGACCGAGCTGATCACCTAGGCTTGGCCCAATTACACCAGTTACGTGGTCGTGTTGGACGCTCTCATCATCAGGCTTATGCTTACTTGCTAACGCCTCATCCAAAACGCATGACCAAAGATGCGATTAAACGACTGGATGCCATCTCTTCACTTGAAGATTTAGGCGCTGGTTTTGCATTAGCCACCCACGACTTAGAAATTCGTGGTGCGGGAGAGCTACTCGGTGACGACCAAACTGGGCAAATCACCACCATCGGTTTTACGTTGTATATGGAGATGCTCGAACAAGCAGTTGAAGCGTTAAAAGAGGGTAAAGAACCATCTCTTGATGCAGCATTGGCCAATCAAACTGAGATTGAACTGCGCCTACCTGCGTTATTCCCAGACGATTATATTAATGATGTGAATACACGTTTATCTTTATATAAAAAGCTCGCGAGCTGCAAAGATGAAAGACAGATCAACGAGTTACAAATCGAACTCATCGATCGCTTTGGCTTACTGCCTGATGCAGCCAAAAACCTCGTACAAATAAGTATGATGAAGCTCGTTGCCAAGCAAATAGGTATCAGTAAAATTGAAGCCAGTAATGCGGGTGGCGCAATCGAATTTTCAGACAAAACCCAAATAGATCCAAGCTTTATCATTAAGCTTATCCAGTCCCAGCCGCGCATTTATCGTTTGGAAGGTGCAAATAAATTGAAGTTTAATGTGCCAACCGAATCAGCCAGCGATAGACTGCAACTTATCCTGGATATGTTAAATGAATTTAGCCAGCAACTACGAGCCGCTTAATGCCAAAAATTTTTAGTCATCGTTCAACATCAATACCCGCAAAAAAATTGGGTAAACCAACACTCGCTGTCACATTTTTAGCGCTAAGTTGTGCACTAGTCACACGAGCTCATGCCAATGACTGGTGGTTTGATGTGGAGGTTATCGTTTTCAAACGTGATATATCAACGCAATCCATTGCCGAGAGCTTCGATCATCAAAGGCCTAAGTTTGCCTCGCCGACTGCTTTGGATTTACTCAGTGACTATATATCGCCGAATCTGACTTACGTTAGTGCCGGCTTGCCTCTTTGCAACACCTCAGTGGCAAATGGTTCGGATAATCCAGAGCCCAAAGGTGAAAAACCATTGGCTCTAGTAAATGATATTTTTACAGTGGCTGATTTTTCACATATTGAAACTCAATTAAATCCGCTGACAGAAGGCGTTTTGGATATTAATTCAGCCGCTAATGTTCCTGATAGCATCGCACAAGTCGAAGGTAATAATTCAGGCGATGAGGAACGAAGCGGCTCGCAAGATACAGACGTGGTGAGTTATCAATACACGATGATCCCACCTAAATGGGTCAATTGGCAACTTCCTAAAGCATTGCCTTGTAGCTTTTCTCAGGACAGAGTGATGTTGGCTGGACCATACGATCACCTAATACCCGAACCTCAGCCAACGAACGTTCCACTGAATATTGATGGTGTGGAATGGCCCAATCGTCAAAGCGCCTATCTACTGCCCAAAAGTGAGCAGCAATTGGCTAAACTTGAAGAACACATTCGCTGGCAAAAAGACCTGACGCCGATACTGCATGTCACTTGGCGTCAGCCTGTGGTCTTCGGTCATGATAAAGCGCAACCGTTCAAGTTAATCGCAGGTAAAAATTACGCCACTGAATTTGCTCAAGATGGCAAACGAAAAATTGAAAACGTAATTATCGAAAACCAAGACAGCCGTTTTCTAGCCGATGAACTCGCACAACAAGTGGCGCCAGTAGGCTTATCGAATGACGCATTATTTGCCCAAATAAATGCCGCGTTACGCTCACCAGAGCCAGCTAAAATTGTCGATTTAAGCGAATCTTCAACTGATGTCAATGCAACCAGCATCGATCCACAAGACTTTACCCAAGTAGCCGAACGCCCATTATGGCAGCTAGAGGGTGATGTGAGTGTTTACCTACAAAATGTTGGTCGCACGCCTTATTTGCACATCGACAGTAATTTGGATTTCAGGGCACCAATAACGTTAGCCCTACCAGGCGAAACCGACGTTAAAACGGATAATTTTTTACAAAGCTACCACTTTGATCAGCTTCGCCGGGTGATCTCTAAACAGCTACATTATTTTGACCACCCCTTATTTGGTATGGTGGTACAAATTCGTCGCTACGAGCCACCCAAAAATAAATAACTAAAGTGCTAATGATTAAGACAACGGTTGGTTTAGGTTAGAAATAGAAATAAAAAAAAGCGGCTCGTGAGCCGCTTTTTCATGTTTGTTACTGAGTTACCTTAAGGTTAGAAAACAGTATTCAAACGCATGTAGTAGTAGCCGCCTTGCCAATCAACAATGTTGCTTGACCAGTAAACTGCGCCACAACACTCATCGCCATTATCTTTGTCAGGGTATTCATCAAAGATGTTACGTGCACCCGCTGCAATAGTGACATTGTCAGATATTTTGTAGCTAGCTTCTAAATCAAAGAATACAGTTGGATCATAGTCTTGTTTAGTGGAAGCATCAGACGCAATCGCATTGGTATATGAACCATAAACATTGGCACGTACCAGTAAGGTCAATGCATCAAAGCTATGTTTAGCCGATGCCACACCGCGCCATTCTGGAATCGCATTCTCTAAATCGTGTTGATCTTCAGCGTTTAAGAACTCAGATGCGTCAGAATCAATTTCAGTTTTGTTATAGTTAATAGAGGTGCTAAGTACCGTATCACCCATGGTGTAAGTCACCACAAAATCCATACCGTTAGTGACGGTATCAAACGCATTTTGGAAGTAGTTAACGCCACCGATAGTGTTGGCACCGGCTACGCCAGCCGCTTCTAATTTAAGATAGTTGGCATATGCATCAGCATCTGTTTCATCCGTCGAAACATCTAAAGTAGATACCGCATAGAAACGATCTTCAAGTTCGATACGATAGAAATCTAACGTCACGTTCAAATCATCAATACTGCCTGTTACGCCCAAGCTATAGTTAAGTGATTTTTCAGGTTTAAGTGCTTCTGCACCTAATGCTTGACCCACAGCGCTTAATGCTGGGAACAAGCCTGTAGCAACCGGCAAACCATCAGGTAAACGAGTAGAAACGTTAGTGGTACCTTGCTGACCAGGTGTAGGCGCTCTAAAGCCTGTGCCCACTGAACCACGCATATTGAAGTCGTCATTTAGGCTATATTTAAAGGCAACCTTACCTACAAGTTCTGAACCAAAATCAGAGTAATCTTCGTAACGCACAGCGGCTTGCAAATATAAGGCTTCACTTACATCACTGCTCACATCACCGTAAATACCGTACATATCACGATCATATTTACCTGAGTATTCAGGTGAAAAACCTGGGAAGCCGTTAGAGCCCACACCCACAGCTGTATAAACCGCATCACTACTATCAGCACAATTCAATGTTGAACCATTACCGATAACGGCTAATCCAGCGGCCGTTGCTGCACCGTCATCACAAAATCCCCAAGGATCTGGCAGAGAATAGGGTCCTGCAGAATAAGAGTCTTCATCGCCACCTTCTAATTCGTAACTTTCATCCATATAGGTTGCGCCAAATGCAAACAACACATCTGAATACATGCCGAAATCAAGGTATTTAGTGAAATCTGCTGAAAATTGCGTTTCTTCGTTGATCAAATTACCGGGTTTGAATGACGTAGGCGAATCGGCCCCCATCGATGGGTTGATGGTGTTTTTCAAGGTATATTTGATTTCGTTAGAGCCAAAACGGCCGCTGAAATCATAGGTCATTCCATTAGCGAACTCACCTTCCAAGCCACCAACAAATGAGAAGTCAGTAATATCGCCAAAAAAGCGCGGCGTAAAGCCACCAGGGAATTTCTCTAACGGGCTATAGATCGAACCGTCTTCTTGGCGTAAATCTTCAATGGTACCGTTACCTGGATAACGATAATAGAATGATGCATCACCTTCACTTTCTGAATAGTTACCGAAAGCGTAGAACTTCATGTCATCGTTAAATTCATAACCAGAGTTAAAAAACACTCGGGTAGCAGAGGTATTTGGCTGACCCCAAGGCTGAACCACGTTCTCGCCACCTAAATTTGCATTCGCCAAACCGGCAACAAAGTCAGGATCGCTCAAGTACGGATTAGCCGCACCCCGAGGGTCGCTCGCATCAGCACAAAACCAATCTTCGCAGTATTGCTCACCACGATTGGTCGAGTCGGAATCAGCATATTCACCTGACAAGCTAAAGAAACCTTTGTCGCCTAGGGCAAAACCAATGTTACCGGTAATCGTTACTTGATCGCCATCGCCTTCATAATACTGACCACCTTCAACAGAAAAAGAGCCCCCTTCATCATTATCTTTTAAGACGAAGTTAATGACCCCTGCGATAGCATCTGAACCATATTGGGCAGCCGCACCATCTCTTAATACTTCCACGCCTTTAAGAGCAGAAGCCGGAATAGTCGCGATATCGGGTCCTTGGGTACCTGAACCACCGATTTGCACCAAGGCTGAACGGTGGCGGCGTTTTGAGTTAACCAACACTAATGTTTTATCCGTTGGCATACCACGTAAAGTAGCTGGGCGGATAAACGAAGCGCCATCTGAAATAGGCTGACGTTGCAGTGAATAAGACGGTACCAAGGTTTTTAAAATATCATTGGTATCGGAAAACGGTACGCTAGCTAAGTCATCTTCACTTAATACGTCAACTGGTACTGGAGAGTCCGCTAATGATCTGGGCGCACCGCGAGAGCCGGTAATAACCACTTTTTCGTAGGATGCATCTACTGCAGCCTCATCAGGCGCTTGAGTTTCTTGTGCCATTGCTGACGATAACGCCACTGTACTGATTGCGCATGTCATCAAACCGGTTTTTATTGCTTTGCTAAGTTTATTTTGCTTAAGCATGTGTGTTCACCTTTTATTATTTTAAATTCTTGCGAGCTAATTAACTTTACAAATTTCCGTTGTTGCACTGCCCACTAATCCTTAGTGGGCCTCTGAGTTGCTTGGCCAATTATTCTGGCTTTGCTAACACGACTTCGATTTCAATCAACATATTGGGTCCACCGGCCAATCCTGCGATTTGAAAAGCTGAACGCGACGGTTTATTAGGCTGTTCTTTAGTTCCGAAATATTTACTATAAGATTTCATAAAACCAGCAAAATCCATTTTCCCACCCATCTCTGGGTCACCGACCATAAAGACCTGCATTTTGATGACATCACCAAAGCCGACGCCTAATTCTTTGAACGAGCCTTCTAAGCGTTTAAAAACACTTAATGCTTGGGTTTCGGTGTCACCGTAGTACTCGCGACTTCCCTTTTCTGCTTCTGCATTCACTGGGCCTGGCGTCATACCAGCGTGAAAAATCAATGTAGTATCTGGAGTGACTTCAACCGCACGAGAAATTGGAAACGGATTATTATTTGGCAATGCATGGCGCGTTACTTCAGCAAAACTGTTGGCACTGAATAAGGCGACTGCTGCAAGTAGGACGTGTTTTTTCATTTATGTGTTACTCCAAAGATTAATTAAGTTGGTTGATATAAGCGGCAAGGTTTACCGCATCAGGATCTGATTGCACCATCGAAACGGCGGCTTTCATTTGTTGTCCGTAAACATCCTTCGGCTCAGAGCCTCTAATGCCTGAACGAAAGTGATTAATTTGAGTCAGTAAATACCAATCATTAATGCCACTTAAACGGGGGGCGCCAATGGCTTTATTGCCTGAGGCATCAGCACCATGACAAGCAGCACAGGCTTGATAAAGACTTTTACCGGCCTCAATATCACCGTGGACAGTTGGCTTAGGGGCTGGCGATTCAGTTTTGCCTATCCATGCGGCGATAGCAGAAATATCGCCAGGCGTTAAATGCCTAGCCATGGCTAGCATCTCACTGCCTGTTGCATCATCGGAATGTGCGCCACGT
>TARA_R110000765_G_scaffold339606_2_pt1 | contig 13065 bp, 11 predicted proteins | sample TARA_R110000765 | Tara Oceans TARA_R110000765 (sample SAMEA4398168) | marine metagenome | biome: Polar Biome; feature: [MES] marine water layer (ENVO:01000295) within the mesopelagic zone...; material: water (ENVO:00002006), including particulate matter (ENVO:01000060) such... | reverse complement strand
ACGGCGGGTCGTGTTCTTGCTTCAGACAACTCCACATGAATGTGATGCCCGCAAGAGCTATTCACTCTCGCTCCGAGATACTTCAGAACGTTTAGCATCGGTGGGACGACTCGTTCCCAATCATCCATCCCATTGAGAATCCGAGTCTTGACCTCTACTGAGACCCAACTGATACCACGGTATCGAGACTCGCCTCGGACTGACGAATCATATTCCACGCAGACATCGGCTGCGTCGGGGACAGGTCGGTGGCTATATCCTCGGCTAACGGCTGGTACATTATTCGCCGACAGCACCTGAGCGATGACTTTGCGTACATCGTCCGATTGACCTCCACCGACTTGCGGCACTGCAACTTCGAACTCACATCCAAGACGACGGCTGTTTCGATTTAGTTCTGCGCTCAACATCAGTATCTCCCATTCGGGAATCACTCCCGATACTGGTAGATGGTGAAAAACAACAGCATGTGAATTGCGAATTTGCTAGAGGGGGGCATACCCCCTACCTATCCCCCTAATTTTTCTCAAGGGACTCCTAGCAGAGAATGGGTCCCCTAGCAGGGGGGATTTGCCGTTGCATGCAGGGATTACATAGACCCGAACAATAAACGCAAGACTCGTATAGCACGATGGGCGGAATGAATGGTTTTATTTTTGAAACACTCTCAGAATCGTTAGGCCATGAGAATGGGTTTGTACTCAGTATGAGGGGAGAACTTCAAACAGGCTTCATTCTTGCGCACGAAGAGAGAAAGCTGGGTTTGTATCTGCTGCTTTTACTGCCAATTGATAACATTTTCATCTTCATAGACTGTTACCGTATAATCAATCAGATTGTCAAGCGTGTATTCTCTTCCTTGATATATAAATTGTACGGCGTAACGTCCTGTTTCATGGGTTATCAGGGCTCTGTAGTAGAGTGCTTCTTCTGGATTTTCGCCGTCGATTGTCGTAGTTCCTGCATAATCGTACTCTTCCATAATTTTTATCCGTTCTCCCAAGTCAACGCCAAACTGAGCGAGAATCATCTCTTGGATAATCCCCTCTCGTTTTTTCATTGCCTTCATTTTTTCTTCATACCTATCCATTGACTTTTGCTGCTCTACTGTAATCTCGTTCAGTTCGTGTTCCATATCAATCTTCTTTCAATAAAAACCCCAAGCGCAAGGGTACGAACCTGTAAAGCGCAGGGGGCTATGTGTGTGTTTGAATGGTTCGTACCCATAGTTTCTTTTCGTCCTTCAAAAAATTCTCAGCAGTCATTCACTCAACTGTTCAATCAATTCTACTTCATGCGTCAGACTGAATCGGGTGAACTTCAATCTGGGTTTGAATCAGATGCTGTTTTGGTAGCAAACAAATCTACTTTGGGTTCGGGACTTGTGGCGTTTTCTTTGAGTAGATGCTGCTCCAATTCCCATGCCCTGATTTCTCCTTCTGCTGAAATTTCAAATGGTTTATCCATATCAATGCAGTTGCAATGAGCTAAATACATAGCGATTGCAAGATGCTCTTGATACATGTGGTACCCAGATATTGCGCCAGGAAGATTGCGCTTTGACTTCCATGCTCTTATCAAAACGGCCTTGGCTACTTCATCGAATCGTGCAGTAATGTCATTGCTCTTCGAACAGAGCCAATGGTAGATATTGACTTCTGGATCTTCGCATTCGTTTTCAAACTCAATCATGCTCAGAATAAGAAACTCAAGCTCAGGGGGTGTGAGGTCTCCAGGATTTCGCTCGCATGGTGTTCTGCTAGCCAGTTTGGAAAACTCATAGCGATTCGTATCCGTTAGTATTAGTTCGTTCATCTTGAAATCTTTCAGCCTTTTGCAGAGGCGTGGCAATCCGTATTATGAAATACGATTTATTAGTTAGCGACCCATTCAATCCTGAATCACCATCGGGTCAATTGGTGCGGACACACAAGTACCATATCAGGTAAATAGAATTTGTCCAGCCTTGCGCCAGACCCATGACCCGCTACGAACGCTAGTAAATCTATCAACAAACATAGGATTGCAGCCCAACTATTCCAGATAAATGATTCCTTGTGGTTTTTCTTTTCTCAGAATTGCTTGAGACAGTTGCAGGTACTCTGACTCCCTGAAATCTTCAAACGGTTCTGGCATTGAAAATCAATGCTGGTTACTGATTCAGAAATAAATGGATTGAGCAGGTGTGAATTCGGGAGGGGCGAAAAAAGATTTGGAATTATTTGGAATCGGTGTGCTGTCACAGTGTTTTCGGGTTGTTATCCCATGCGCCGATCAATCAATGCCGATACAGATAGTGGGGGTGTTGCGTGAAAGCAAGGAGGAAATATTCACCAATGCTCGAACTAGTAGGTGCTGCTGTTGTGTTTTTGGGGTTTGCATTCTCCCCTTTCTGGTTACTGACAGCGGAAACAAATCACTCTCTTCAGATAGAAATATCTTTAGAGGCTTTCACATCCAAAACGGTTGAGGCTGATTACCTTGAGCGTTTTTACAACCAGAGAGTAGAGAGAATGAAATCAGAAAAACAAATAGGTTCCGAGATGAATAAGTTTGCGATGACCAAGCTAGAGGGTATTGATAAGCGCAAGGCGGTAGCTGCTGCATACATGTATTCACGAATGGTCATGTACTACAACAAACTGGGTACAAATTCAGCAAAGCAGATATTCACCAACAAGACACGGTACACCATTCTAAAGAAGATGAGCGAAAAAGGCAGCGTCAACTACATGCTCAATAAGACGCGCTACTACAACAATCAATTCCAGCATCTCATTGATGCCCGCCTGATCAAGCTCGATGGGAATACGGTCGTGCTGAATTGCCCTTGGCATTTTGACAACAAGAACTCTATTGAAGCAGGATTGCCAGGGTGGATTACTGATGATGCTCTCTCTGTATTCCGAGCAATGCACACATATTGTCCAGGCAATGAACAGCAGTTGATTCTAAATTTTGGCACAGATATGACAGAGTTGTACTTCAAGGTCTTCAAGGGAGAGGGCTACGAGAAAGCCAAGAAGATTCTGGAAATGGTAAAGAGGAAATCATCTCAAGCGTATGAGAAAACAAGCGATGAGAACAAGAAAATCTGGGAAGAGAAACAAAGCAGATGCACCGAACAGTATCACGAGATTGCTGAGGATGCAGAAAGGGCTTACCAGATCAATGTTCACGGGCATGACCGATGAAATTTTTTAGCCAAATAAAACTAGGGGTCGTGGTAGGGTTCAGGAAATTCAAAAGTAGGGGTCACCATAGGGGTCACGAGAGTAAAAAAGTAGGGGTCACCATAGGGGTCACAAACAGCAAAACTAGGGGTCGTGGTAGGGGTCACCCATATAGATGTTAGAACTCTTAGAAAAGAGAAACTTCTTAGAGAGTGAAGAGGGACGGATTCGCAAAGCCTCACCATCCCAACTCTCATCTTCGATTTCTTTTTCTAGAAAAGAGCAACAAGAGAAAAACCCAGCAAGTGAATTTCTCATCTGTTACTCTCCTGAATTTCAACTACCACTTACCAACGCTCTCAGAATTTTCGGGAAAGGGAAAAAACACTATGCTGGGGTTTATCGTTTCTGTTGTCGGCTTTACTTTGTTTGCCTTTGCCATTCAATAGGCTAGACATTCATGGTAAATCCATAAGATAACAAATGCCAGTTGAAGAACAAGAGCCAAGCTGAATGAGAACCCATATCAGAATAGAATTGAATCTGAGTAGGTTTTGGGTACTGTCTATCTAGTGCCGTCAGTTCCAGACAATCCTGCTAGAGTGGGAGTATGGGAATAGCTCTAGGAATTATTGGTATTGTCCTGACCATCGTTGGAATAGCTCTAGGAATTTGGGCGGCTGTTGATACTCATGGATTCAGAAGAGCATGGGCAAGAACCAAAAGACTCGGGCGCAAGCCCAAGAGTACCTTCTATATAGCTGGCATGGATAAAGACGACGACCATATGTGGACGACTTATTATCCGCCAGACCCACGCTACCCAAGGCAAGGAAAATGATTTGAGTCCTCAATCATTTGACCGCATTTTTCTTCACCCGTAAGCCATTTTCCGATCCTGTACAATCCATGTTCAACGCCCAACAAAGAAGGCACGAACCATGAGAATGTACAACAACAAGAACAACCTGACGACCCTCTCATTTTCATACCTGATGAGTCTCAGGTCATTGTTTGAGAGCATTCTGACTATCAGTCCAAACTCAATCAAGAATGGTGCACAGGCTGTTTCTGGACCTATTGATGCCGTCCATATTGGCCACTTCAAGTATGTTGAAGAATGGCCGTGACGACGACCCTCTCGGCCCATTCCATTCTGCTGACACGGCTCACTAGATACCCTTCATCAGCTCGAATCAGAAACAGACGAAACAGGCACTCTACGGATTGACCATGCCCCCATAAGGGCTCGACCAAGAGTGTCTAAAGCATCCCATCCTTTATAGAGGTAGCGAATTCGCATCCCATGCGTCTGAGCTATCGATGTGCGCCTGTTTCTGAATGACCACGAATGGCCAAAACCAGCCCGTAACGGGCGAAATCACTCATCTGCGACCAGATTCCTAATCGGCATAGTGCCTGAAAGGATATTTGAGCGCTCAAACTCGGCATCGACTGTTGCCCCCCATAACTGGGTGCCATGGACCGGCACTGCATCCAGAAAAATACGATCCCCGGTATACTGCCAGCAATGGCGATATTGAAAAGGTACCTTTCCAATGGCTAAAAAAACAACACAAGAGGCCAAAGTCCTCAAACTCTGTGAAGAGATCAACTCTCTTCTTTCTGTCAACGAGTCCGGCGCATGGAAGGCGGGCGACTTGCTCGTCAAAGCCTCCGCTATCAAAATCGGTGGAAAGCCACTGACGCTCAAGCAACTCAGAGAGCGATACCTCCCGAAGTTTGACATCTCCTACTTGTCTCAACTCAGAAGCACCGCAATAGCGGTACCGCCAGCAGAGAGAAAGAAGCATCTCAAGAAAGGCGTGACCTGGTACCAGTGTGAACTCGCAAGGCGAAGCCGAAACCACTGCATAAAAGCAGATGTTGCGACCAAAGATGATTCCTTAGACGATTACATCGACTACGTGCACCAGAACAAGGGACAGACGCTAAGTCCTAAAAAACTGATGAGAGATCGGATAGACGCAGCGACCAAAGAAAACCGCAACAGCCGAAAGCTTGTAGTGGAACAGCTCAAGAGCGAGCTACACAATTGGACTACCAACTGCCATCATGCATCATGCCTTGATGTAATGGCCAGCCTTGAAACAGAGTCAATTGATGTTGTTCACGCAGATCCGCCTTACGGGGCCTTCTACAAAACGCCGAACGGAAAATTCGCAGAGCCTGAATCTAAAGGGCTAGAAACAGCTTGTGATTCAAGTACAAGAGAAGAGGCTCTTGATCTCACTCTTGGAATCATTGAGCAAGCCGCCAGAGTCCTCAAACCAAATGGTAAGCTTGTACTCTTCCAGGCATCAACCGAACCCGACCGTCCAGAAATCATCTCGTTGTTGCGAGAACTCGGTCTTGGAACGATTTTTCCAATGTACTGGAAGAAGTCCCAGCCCCAGCCTTCGGACTTTGCGATCCCTTTTTCTCACGAAACCGAGCGCATTTTGATCGCTGGTCAGAATCGGAAGGCATTTCAAGGTCTCTACAACGGCAAAGGCCGAACCGATGTCCTTGATGACAATGTCATTGCCAATGCCCTTCAGTACAACCTGGAATACGAAAAGCAGCCTGTTTCTCGGTCATTCTACAGGGAGGTCCAGAGAGGGGAGCGGAACTACGGCGATAGGCATTTCTTCGAAAAGCCCCTCGACATTTGCAAGTTCCTACTTGAGAAGCTCACCTACGAAGGCGACACCGTAATCGATGTATGCGGATGCACGGGCTCCATGATTGAAGCTTGTATTGAACTCAATCGCCGCTGGATTTATTGCGAATCCAATGAGACCAACTACAACCTTGGTGTCTCCCGTATCGGCGAGGTCATGAAAGATGTCGCTGGCATCGAGTCAGAAGACGATGACGCATCTGTCTGTGCGTAATCAAAGCTAGTCCAAATCGCTGTTTCCTTTTTCCAGCCCCCAGAGAGTCGTTCTCTTTGGTCAGCCGCTATCGCTATGCGATGCGGCTATGGCTGGGCGCAGACTAAACCACTGATATGAACCCATAAACCCCGAAACCACTGTTTGAGACACTATAGGAATTGATTCACAGAACCCGTTATGACCGCCGCCACCACACATCCCAACGACCCAATGGAAGACACTCAGCGATGCCAGGGCATCTGCGAGCAAATCCTGTTGACAGTGCCTGATGTGGCTGCCCTTTGTGGCGTATCAGAGAAAACCGTTCGCCGATGGATTGAGACAGAGAGACTCCCCACCATCAGACCAATGGGGCATGGAGCACGGCCCATGAAACTCATTGCTCGCAAAGACCTCGATGCATGGATAGAGGAACATCGATCCGTTCACGTGGCCTCACCAGACGCTCACAAACCATCTGTGACCATCAATGGCCGAAGATTTATGCGCTCAAAGAACTGATCACCACCAACCTGGCTTGACTTTGAATCACTCGATGACTCCTGTGAATGCCCGACTAATACGAAAGAACCCAATGCCAGCCAAACGAATCCTCACCAAATCAACCGACATGCGATGGCGCAAGCAGATCGACGGCAAGATGCATTACTTCGGATCTGTGAATCCAAAGAGCGTGAATAAATCATATCGAGCAGCAGAACTACGCTACTATGAGTTTCTGGCGGAAAGAGAAGTAAAGCTCCCCGTCGAGATCAAGGTAGCGAAGCTCACAGTAGAAGACTTTGGCGAGAAGTATTTACAGAGTTGCTTTACAAGATACGAGCGAGGAGATATCTCTGCGACATGGTTCGAGAAGATCAGAATCTCCGTTTGCCACTTTGTTGAGTACCTACAGACAGACCTTCCGCTCTCAAAGCTCAACGAGATGCTTTTGGATGACTACAGGAACTACACCTTATCATTACCCATATCAGCAGCGACCGACAAATCCATTTCGCCCTGGACTGCAAAGTCGAGATTGGACATCGTGAAGCTGATGATCAAGTGGGGCTACCAGATGGCCTTGATAGACACTCTGCCAAGGAATCTAGATCAATACTCAAGAATCACTATCCCTGAACCAACAGTCAATCGGTTCTCTCTGGATGAGATTCGCACCCTCTACTCAGCAGCGAGCGAGAAAACCAAAACATACATGCTACTGGCCTTGAATACGGGTGCAGGGCAAGCGGATATCTCGGATCTTCGGGTTGGAGAAGTATCAATCGAACCTGGAAGAATCGTTCGCAAGAGAACCAAGACAGGCGTGCATTCAGAATTCGCCTTGTGGCCTCGAACTGTTGAGATGCTGAAACTTCATGGCAATCTTGATGGCAAACCCAACGACCGAGTCTTCTTGTCCAAGTCAGGTCATCCGCTTGTCAGAGAGTATTTCATTGGTGACAAATTCAAGAGGACTGATGCTATTCGTTCAGCCTTCTTTCGCTTGATGAAGAAGACCCAGTTGTCCAATCATCGTGGTTTCTACTCGTTGAGAAAGACCGCTGCGTCGGAGGTCGAGAAAATTGACAATTCAGTCACTTCCATGTTTTTAGGTCATTCGGCAAAGGGCTTGATGAAGCATCATTATGCTGAGCGTGATTGGGCAAGATTGGATGCAGCTATTATTGAGTTGTTTCGAACGTTTGCACAATAAGACAATGCGAAATATGATCAAGATCTGACCTTGCTATGGAAATACTATTTCAGGAAACGACTTCAACTCATCAACCAAAGACTCCCAACCAATTGCAATACCAACGCCTTCGGCAGAGGAGTGTCTCATAGTCACAATTCCTACAACCTGCCCCGAAACAGTTAGAAGTGGTCCACCACTATTTCCCCCATGAATTGTGGCATCTGTTTGAATCATTCGCCCATTATCAGTATCTCTGACAGCACTAATTATACCGCGTGTTGTCACAACACTAAATGCTCCTGGAGAGCTGGCGACCCAACTCTTAAGCGATGTGTTCTTTGATTTTTCAATGTCACTAAACAAATCGGCTCTGCTTCGAGCCACCGTTTTTGAATTCAACTCATCTCCGATATCAGCAGCAACCCCTGGAAACCCCCATGCACGCACTTCTTCACCTTGGCGGTAGTTTTTAGAAAAACCAAGAGGATTTACAAATATCCTGTCGATACGGATTACAGCTAAATCTTGATACGCACTGCTTTTTTCGATCCTAGCTGGATACCAATTTTCTTCTTTCTCGCTAAATGTGACCAACAAATCCCACGAAATTATTTCATCATACTCTTCTTCCAACTCTCTACCTATCTCAATTACATGCCTATTTGTAAGCATTAAACCATTTGATGCAATAGCGAAGGCTGATCCGGAACTCAATGGGATTTGGTGCTCGCTCCCATCTTCAAGTAAGACAGTAAAATGTACGATTACACGCCCAACAACATCAGCCATCGGATTATCGACCAATGTTGAGAGTTGAACTTCAGGAGGAGTAGAGCCCGCTAAGGGAGATGATGTATTTGTACGAATAAAAACAAATACTGAAGCACCGCCAATAACTATTGCTACTGCCACCATTGCGGCTACGCGTGTAAAGCTCCCCGTAGAAGCTGATTTTGTATTTATTGACTTATCAAATTTTGACAATATTTTTCGCAACTGCTCTACATGCAGTGAATCTACATCCTTCAGACCTGATAAAGCATCTGATAATTCTGATCTGGCTAATGAATCCAATTTCCCTCTATCGAGATGAATGGTTGCACTTTTGAGATCACGATAGCGAAGAGCAATTAAAATATTTAGCACTGCTATTCGGCTTTGCGAAATCTCACCATGACGATCAACTGATTCAATTAGTCGAATGTGAGCTTTGCATTTATCTGTAGAACCTACACAGGCATGCCTCATTGCCTGACGGTACATGGATTCAAATCTGCTCGTGGTGCTAGTCATCTTCTTCATCCTTCGGAGGCTTAAGATATTCGAACATTTCTTCCCTAAGGTCGGAGCTCTGATCCCTGTCAGGGCGAATGCTCAGATGAAGATCTGAGAGTTTTATGATCGTACTATGAATGATCTCTTTATCTGAATCGCTTTCAACTGATTCTTTTTGAATTTTTAGAGCTTCAAATCGCCAGCGAATCGCCTTCACTGCCCACTGCCTCGCCAACCTTCGATTTTTTCTATATACTGTTGCCAAATCTGGTACAGCATCATTATCGAGCAGTGCCCACCACTCTTCAAGCCTTTGTACAGAGGGGGATTTTTCATATGGAATGTCGTGCTTTATCTTCAATAATTTTGCAAACTCTTGCACTTCCACAATCACACGAAGTAACTCTTCCTGCTGCTCAGATGAGCTTTCAGGCGACTGGGTAGGCGTAATGACTTCATCGTCTAAAGGCAACTCTTGGATGGCCTCTTCAACAATGAGGGACTCAGCCTCCAATAGGATTTCATCAGCCAATTCAATCTGCTCATTGATCAAATTTATCAACTCGTCAAAATCTGATTTGTCGACACCATCAAAACTCACTTGCCTTGGATCATTTTTTAGTCTATTCACAGTTGCTAAGTCCTGCCGAAGATTATCCAGCATGTCTTTGATTTCTGCTGGATCTAGGTCAACATCCTTAGTGTCAATTTTGGTGGATTCCCATTTTTGCAGAATTTGTATATTTTGCGACTTAGATTCGTCTCGCCAATCGAGTACTCCACGAGCTTTTTGCACCGACTCTTTATACCCATCAACTTGGTCAACATGAAACAGAGATCTCGCTTCAACTACCCATTCAGATATTTCTTGGACAGACCATTTGTTTGACAATGCGAACGTCTCCACAAGATTCATCGCTGCCATCTCATTCGGTGTAAAGCTATTTGGCGAGCTGGTCGGATTTAAATCAATAGACGCAATCTCTGAATCCTCAACAACAGCTTGAGAAGATTGGTCCTGATTGGCATTCTCATCATTTGGCTTTTGTCCAAAGAAGCCCACAGCACAATAACCAATTGGAATAATGGCTGCGACACTAATTAGAGCAATGATCAAATTCCGATTCCCACGCCATTGGAATTTACTACTCGCTCGCAAAGCCTCTTGACTAATTTCAATGTTCTGCTTGCTTGGAAAGAATTGTCTAGTTGAACTTGATTGATCAATAAACTGGAAAGGTGGTTCTGAGTTGCTATTCCAAAAATGACTCAAGGCATTTCCGTACGGAGTTTTCAAGGGGACGCCATTCTTGAAATGAAACAGTTTTCGACGCCCAGAATGGTCGGCCACTTCAGGCAAAGTGCAAACCTCAATATTTGAACCAGTCGACAAAACTCGGAGTCCCCAGTTCATCAAAGCTCTCTCTTTAGGGGGTAGCAAACTAGGAAGAAGTAGTATGGCATTTGAGCATTGCCGAGTATCTGGCAAGACAACTACAGTCCTCTCATCAGCATCGACAACTGCATCCATCACTGACAACACTGGTAATTTCTGGTCGGCTGGCCATGATTTCATAATGAAATCTACAGAGATGTTTGTCGGTGCTGTTAGGACTTCATGCCATATATCCAAGGACTGAAATAGCTGAGTTACGCATTTGGAAACAGTCTTCACCCAGTCGTCGTGTTCAAATATCAAAGAAACGAATTTGAATGTTGTACGACCTGCAGTATCTGGGGCTCCTCTCAGGCAACGTGTTACCGCATATCGCCTAGACTGTAAAGGTCTCCCTATAGCGGCAGGAAACTGATCGAGAGAAGATAAATATGACTCCTGGTCTGTTTGTCCAAACCCCATCGATTCAAGTTGATTGAGGTCATAAGCATCCAAGCTCCGACTCTTAACAACAGTCTTGTAGCCGGATACAGAGGCTAGAACATGAAATTGAGGGCAAATCTTGGTCATGATTCAGTTGGCCAAACTACGATGAATGTTATAAAAGCGACAAGAAAGAATGCGACAATGAATGATACCCACCCAATTATCCACATCTTCGTGCTTCGCTCTCGGTTGACTTCATCTAACCTTTCAGCTTCAACCATCATTTCACGACGTATTCTGTTTTTTTCTGTAGCATCGCGCAAAAGTTCTTGTTCGTGAAGCTGGTTTACAATCCAATGGATAGGTGCAACCGTACCCTTTGAATTGAACTTACGGAATACCGCCGAATCAGTTTTTCCGTTTGTTTTTACTTCAACTACGGAGCATTGAAAGACACTGGAGCGACTTGCTGATTGAACCAGAGATGGATAGTACTGTCTAACAAATTTCACAGCCCCTCCGTATCGATCTATTTGACCTTGATATTTGTCGGATTTTGTCAGTACAATTGAGATTGGGACATCTTCACCTCCAGGCCAAGACCGAATCCGTTCGATTGCTTTGGCCATGCCATAGTTGTCATCCATTGAAACTGTGGCGACCGCATTGACAACTACATTCGGATCAACGAGAACAATGACAGCTGCGGCTCGATCTATGTGATCTAGGAGTTCCTGAACGTCTTCTGTTTCTAGCCCATCAATGAATGCCTTACGAAATACTTCCCCTGGATAATCAACAGATATGAGCGGACGAGATTGCCCATCAACGGTCACCATCATGTCCAAATACTTGACACCCGTAGTACTACTTGGCCACTTTCCAGCACGAAGCGTTTCAATGCTTTCCATCATCGCCTTATGAGTCCGACCATCAATTGCCTCTATTTGAACAGATCCCCCACGATTCCAACAGGCATCATAAAGCGATGCCATAAAAACAGTCTTCCCAGCTTGAGTTCGCCCAAGAATGACTATGCGGTCTCGCTTAACCTGTTGATGCGATACCGGAGATGAAACGATTTCACTAGCAACTTGACTTTCAATATCAGTAGGCAAGTTTGTCTCAGTCATGCCCTCTTCCATCTCTACTCCCTAACGAGTGTGCACACGCATTTACCATGTTGCAATATAATTACATTGGACATGATTTGATAACGGATTATATCGAAAGAACTAGTTCAAGGCTTTAGCTTGCTCAATCTGGCATCGCTTTTTGCAAAATCTTCGTTCAACTCAACAAGATCGGGAGTCCACTCAGGCTTTTTATTGAACCAGACCATCCAGTCTTCGGTCTCCCATTTCTCAGCTTGATCGGAATGAAGTTCATCACGAAGTCGTACAATTTTATCAACAAGCGAGCTCGTTGCGGCCACACCTTTTTCTACAATTCCAATATGCGTCCTTAACGCTGACAGATACTCTGGATTGACTTCTCTATAGCGTTCAACGCCATTTTCACACAATGAGCAAGTGATTCTGATTGCCACCGTAGTCATCCCATTTCCAGCGGAACTCATAGCATTGCTTAGCAATCGCTGATACTCTTTTTCTTCTTGTAGAGTAAATATGCTTCGCTGGTTTGGTTTCAAATACCCCTTGCCATCACACCGTGAGTGACGAATTGGAATGCCACCAGAAATTGATCTGTTGATTTTTCTAATTTGATCACGGCCTTGCTCGACTAGCAGAAGCGACGCCTTCGCAGTGCTTTCATAATTAGAGAATATCGGATCAATTGCATGTTTCCAAACATCATGCTCTGCAAGATGCGGCTGCTCTATCCATCTGAACAGCACTTCAGCCTCATTGGATTCATTTACCAACGCATTAGCACCCTCTGATGAGGACTCCTGATTATTTATGCGCCCATTGCCACTGCCTCCTCTACGACTTGCTTTTGGACGGCGTGTGGCTTCTGTTTTTACACTTTGATTCGGCGGCAATACAACTGCACCATTTAGTGTCCTTGGAGCAATTTCAAGTTTCATAACTCTTCCGTCATTCTGCAAGACGAACAGTCCTCGTTCATTGATTCGGCGGATAATTTCTGGAACCGCATTAGGGTTATTGCTTCGGCCAAGTATTGTCCCATTTGCATACTTGTCTAACCCAAACCCATTAAAATAGACAGGGATCTCTGCTACATGCTCAAATG
>TARA_R110000765_G_scaffold89669_1_pt1 | contig 13084 bp, 9 predicted proteins | sample TARA_R110000765 | Tara Oceans TARA_R110000765 (sample SAMEA4398168) | marine metagenome | biome: Polar Biome; feature: [MES] marine water layer (ENVO:01000295) within the mesopelagic zone...; material: water (ENVO:00002006), including particulate matter (ENVO:01000060) such as...... | reverse complement strand
TGGTTCAATTGGGACCAAACTTTGCGACCATAAATCGCTTGGTATGTTCCTGCTGTTGTACTCATCATTGGGCTGTCAGCCTTGAGTAATTCACTACCGGAGTAGGAATATCCCATTGCATTGCCAGCACCGTAAAAGTACCGTTCCATGTCAGTTACGCTTCGTATGTAATCTCTTGCCATCTAATATCACTCCATTATTTTTTTTATTTTTTCAAGCCCCTCGTGTTACCGATGAGGCGAGATTATGAACTTCATCCCAAGACATGTTGCTCAAGTCTTGAGTGGATGGTACTTCAACATTAGAGAAAGAAGCCGACTTTTGAATAGTCGTTGCCCCTGTAGCCATGTTGTCAATGCGCTCACTAAGTGAGTTAATTGACTTCATGACTTCACTCAATGGTTGACGAGCATCAAATTGTGTTTTTTCAACTTGTTGTTTTGCGATAAGTTGTTCGTTAGCAAAACGACTTGAGAATTGTGATTCAAGGTCGCCACGGAATCCTTGTTCCATTGCGGCGGCTTTGTAAACTTCGTAAGCGGCTTCAACATCGGATGCTGAAACATTGTTTGGGTGAATGTAACCTTTGCTCATTGAAACAGGTCCAAGTGCGCCGGATGGTGTTTTGCCACCGGATGTAGTAACTGCGCTAATAGCACCAGTTGAAGGAGAACCGTTTTCTTGACCTCGGCCACGAACTTGTCCACCAAAGTAATCAGCACCATCAACGGCATCGGGATTATCGAAGCCGCCCATTTGTGATTTTTCTAAGTTATCGAAATGGTTTCGTGCTTGTCCGGTATTAACACCAGCAGATTTGAGGGTGTCTTCCATCCAGTTAAGGTATTCGGCTGTAATTACATCACTGTATTCACTCTTTTCAAACGGGTTGTCTTTCTTTTCAGTCATCTTTTCATCATCCTTTTTATCATCGTCTTTATCTTTAGCGGCGAATGGGTTTTCCGATTCTTCTTTATCTTCGGAAGAATCTTTCTTTTCATCAATAGCATCTTTGAGTGCGGGAGGTAGTTCTCCTTTTTCCATTGCGTCAAGTCGTGCTTCAAGTCTGTTCATTACATTGTTTAAATCGTTATTTTCTGTCATTGTGGTGTCCTCCTTAAGAATACGAAATTGCGCTTCGGGGTTAATTCCCTTTTCGCAAATCGTAATTTCGTGCAGTTCCATTTTACTTATTTCTTGGTAATCTCCGTGTGTTCCATCGGATTTACGCACTCTCTTGAATGCTTGTCCACCAATGGAAAATCCTTGCAGATTACCCTTACGGATTTCTGCGGCTACTTCACGAGCCTTTTCAATGTCGTTACGAAGTGAAACAACGACAAACATACCAGCGTCATCAACTTCGGATTTCCACATCCGACCATTTGAATCTACATAGGAATCAATAACTTCTCCTACTTGAATGTTAGAATGAGCGAGTTGAACATTGCGGAACTTCTCACTCTTCATGAATCCGCCAAAAGCATCCTTTAGTGCTGAACGGGTAATAAGGTCGCCTTGTTTATCCACCAGTTCAACTGATGCATACCCAGCGATAACCATATCGGAACTGCCCTTAATGAGAGCAATGCCGGAGGTAGGTCGCTTTAGGGACAACATTACCCTTCGATTCTTCGTCATGGTATATAGACTGTATCTTTCACACTGAAAGAGTTGGAGTACCATCTTCATCATCTAAAACGATAGACTCGTCTGCATTTGTCTTCATTTCAATGTGTGTGATAGGTTTTTTCTTGTCATCCCCCGAATCTACATCCCTTTCTTGTTCTTCGGGTCTTTTTTTGCCATCGTAGTCGGGTAAATTGCTCTCTTCTGTCAATTTAGTAGGGCCACTTGGCGACTCAACTGGCGTTGCCATGTCTATTCCTAAGCCTCTTGGCCCTGTCCAAGTGAGTTTTTCTTTAGCCAGTAGGTCTAAAGCCCGACTAATTACCTCAAGTGCCTTCTTTGTTGAGGGTTTGAGAAGTCGGTTGTCATCTTTTTCTTCTAATATACCAGCCGATTCATCTTCTTGTTGTTCACGAGTAGGAATTTCTTCTTCATCCATTACATTTGATTTAACAAGGTGGCCTTCAAGCATCAATGGTGCTAATGGATGCCAATATGGATGCAAACTTTCTGCTAATGTAAGTGAATAATTCGATTTTGTTAAGTCACCTAATGCGGCAGAAGGGTTATGTAAGTACCAATGGTCTTCAATTCTTGATACTTGATATGAAACAGTATCAACATCTTTGAGTATTACTTGTAATACACCATCATTGTATTCTAAATCATGTGGAATAAGAATTGGTGCAAATGATTTTGTCATTAAATCAAGAGATTCAGCACTGGCCGCACCTTCACCTTCACCTTCACTTTCAATTTCACGAACTTGAACATTGAATACATCACGGTCTTTTCTGCGTTTCTTTGTAACACCCGTTACAGTTGCTCTTATAATGTCACCAACTTTGAAAGTCCGTTGTTGATTATGGGCTGTTCCTACATCCATGTAAAATTGATTCTTGTAAGTAACAGCACGATTACCTAACGACTCTCCATCAATGATTGGTCCTGCACCTAATTGATATGTGAATGGTCCTTTACCTCTACGGTCAAGAACTATAAAATTGAAGTCACGGCTTTTGCGTAGTAACAACCACTTAGGATGACGACGCTCTCCTTTCATGTAAGTTGACTTATTATCACGCAACAAAACAATTTTATGTTCTTCTTGTAATATCTTTACTGCGTCTTCAAGTCCTTCTTCATCAGTCATTTTTGTATCATGCGGTCCGGGTATAATGACATTTTCGTGACTGTCAAACTGCCCTCTTAGGATTTTCATACGCTCATGCATCAACATTTCTGCTACATTTGTATCATCGTAAGTGATAATATCAATGATGTTTAAATCCTCTTCACCTACTATACCATCAATAACAAAATTATTATCATTCAGTTCAGCAAGACTTTCTTTGAATGCTTTCTTTAATCCTACTTTACGACCATTTTCATCGTAAGTGGTAATTTCATCGTCGTTTTGTACGATAATAACTCGCTTACCATCATACCATTTACTCACTACCCATGAACCACTAAACCCTCGTAAGTGTTCAAGGTCACTTAAATCAAAAATACGATGCATAGGTCTTACAGGAGGAACCCATTTAGCGTCTTCGGATTTTGTCAGCATAACATCGGGATTTAAAAGAGAAGTAATGTAATCACTCATTTCACTTAAGTTAAGAGCAGTAGGGTTTTCTTCTCCTATCACATTAAAAGTTTCTTTATCATAATCTAAAAACGGTGGAGTTGGATTTGGATGAGGTGGCATTGACTCAAGTAGTTGTTTAGTTTCCGGTGTTCCGTGAATTTCTTCTAATGCGCCTTGCCAAGTAGGATGATATAATTGAGGTTCAGTAAATGTACCAATCGTCGGTTGCCCTTGAGCATCAAACTCAAAACCAAACGATGACTGTTGAGGTACAGCAGAAGAATGCACCATATCAGCACCAGTGTGTGTAGGCATGATACCAAAAGAAGAAGGGTTCACTCCACCAATAGGAACCGGGTCTGTGTCAATACCTACTTTTCTTACCGATTCTATTCTTGGTGTCATGTTATCATCATTAACTGCATCAACATCTAAAGATACAATACCATCGAGGTTGTTTTTAGTTCTACGGGTGTAGCGTTTTTTATTACCACTACCAGCACCTTCTCGGTTATGCACATCGTCATTATTGGCTGAATAATACGATAAACCGTTATTTTCCATATTAGAACCAAATTGGTTTGTATCAAAATGTCTTACGGCATGTCCAGCAGTATTATGAATAGGGTGTGTTTTCCAATTTTTATGTCTTGATTGTGCGCTATCAATAGCATGGTGTAAACCGTTTTCTTGATGGTCTTGAGCAAATTGCTCATCTGCATGAGTTCTATGAAGCATAAAGTCATCGTTAAACTTACCACTTGTCATTAACTGTCCTATTGTAGAAACATTCAAAGGAACTTCTCTTGCATTTGACTCATCAATTATTCGCTGTACATGTTGTCTTAAGCGTGATTTTTGTTCGCTGGTTTTACCTTCTAAGCCCATACCTTCTAAGACTTCATCCGGTGTCATGTTACCGTTTAATTCAAAACTGTTATCGAGCATATGACTCATAACATTTCGATGGAACCCTTTTTGTTTTGGTTTAACTTCTTTTATACTATCTTGCATACGATACACAGACGATTTGATACCGTGAACATCATGGTCTGCATTAGCAATCCATCGTTCAGCATCATGCATCAACCGGTCGTGATTTGCCATAAACTTTACAGGGTCGTTAATATCAAAGTGGCTTGGGTCATGTTCCATCACCATTGGATAAAGTTTTTTTGCGGCTTCAAGTACAGCCTTTCGACTGTTTTTTGCAATATTGTGTGTTACATCTGCATCTTTTTTCCACCAATTACCCGCTTTACCAAGTACGGCTTCTGCTGAACGGTTTTGTATTTTGTTTAATTCAGCCTGTCCTTCATATAATTCTTGACGCATTGCTTCAATCTCTTCGGGTGTATCAGCGTATTGCATTTGTTCCGAAAATTGATTAAGTCTTTCATTCAATTGAGTTTCTCTTTCCATAGCGGGTAACATACTACCAAACTTCAAAGCGGTGTTAATAGTATTTGTAGTAAATACTGTATCTGTAGTGGGTTTTATAGAAGTACGGTTTTCTTGGTTTTTATTTTTAGCCTCTTCACCTTTTCTTTGTCGAAGACTAAACTCAAAACCATTTAACCATGTTTTAAAACCGTCTAAATCTCCTTCATTTAATGCAGAACCCGTTTCTTCTAATCTGTTTTTAATGTCACTATACATAGGGTCGTCTTCTTCTAAATGATTTATGGTGTCATGAATACGAGAAGGTGAGTTAGTACCTCCTTCTTTTGCTATTGCTGTTAAAATACGCATGTTTTTAGCGGTTTCGGGGTTTTGAATATATTCTTTAACATTGTCAAAATTAACATTCTTTGAACCCCAACCCATGAAATCCATATAATCTTCATGGTCCACACCAAAACTTACTGGTATCTTACCACTTACTAAATCTTTTATTGATTGAACCGAGTTTTTCTGTGGCTTGTATGGGTCATTTGTATGGCCCAACATTGTTTTTCGCCAGTGTTGATTTCTTGATTTATTGAGAATAGGAGTGTCCGATGAGTTAGCACCATAAGTTGCTTTAGGTGGCGAGGTTGTAAATGGATGATGTGATATAAGATTACTCATGTAACTCAATCCGCTGTATTTTTTCTTATCATCGGGAGACATATGACGAAGTGTATATTGCAATTGAGGGTTATATGATGATTTATGCGTTGTCCAGTTATGTTTATCACCGCTGGATAATTTTGTATAAGTATTAACGGGTGAAAATATATCTTGTAAAAGTTGGTTGTTTGTATTATAAACAAACTTTTTCTTTGATTTTTTACCTTCGATTACATCTGTATATTCACCTATTGATTTATCTACTTCGGGTCCAAAATGCATACCTAAAGATGCATTGAGGTTATTAGGGTGTAAAACCCCACTATCTTTTAATTCAAATAATGACGATGATGACGGGTATGACATGTCTTTTGGTTTTTCTTTAAATGAAGTTTGAGTGTTTAATGTATTACCAGCAATAGGAGTAGGTTCTTTTTTTCCGGCTAATTGTTGATAGGCTCGCTCAATTTTTTCTTCTTCTGTTAATTTATCTTCATTATGTGCTACACTATGAATAACTTCATTGTAAGTAGCCATTGTCAAACCAGCACCACCATACTGTGCAAATGGTTTACTCCAAAACTTTGCAGGTCCAATGGTGTGATTAGCACCTTTACCAAATTGCCAATGTTCGGGTTTTTCTTCATCGGGATGCGGGCCGTGTGGTGACTGTAAATAAGCAAGGTCTGTTCGCATTTCTTTTGCTCTACCGTTTAAAGTGCCACGCTCTTTAGCCTCACTTTCCATGTTTTCAATGTGATGAAGTGGAATAATAGGTGCATCCATTTCTCCATATATCGGGTGTTGTGAAAGCGGTTTTCTTGTTTTTGGGTCATATCCAGCAAGAAATAATACATCTTCTATCGGCATACGAGCCAATTCGGGATTGGTAATTTTTCTTTTTTTGTAATGATTACGAGTACCTTTTTCTAAATCTTTTAATGAGTATTCATCTTCAACTTTTTTACTGTCTAATCCGAGTCTTGGTAAGATATTAAACTCATTACCTACACCCTCTTCAATTCCATAACGGTCGTGAATTGCTTCAATAATATAGTCGGACATAGGTTTATCTCCTATATCATAGGAATGAACCCCTTTTCCAATTGCTGATTGATTAAAAGGGTTGCTCTCTTTTCTGTAATCTGTTTCATTTGACTCTTGACGCAAATGACTTCTTGGGCCGTTATGCCCTGCTTCTCTTACCGCCCAATTCATTTCCGGTGTACGACGCATAAGATTATTCCAAGCCAATCGAGCCGAAGGTATATGTTCACCATTAGGAAGTTTAATTGCATCATGGTCATCAACACCTTTTTCAGTTATATGACGCATAACAGCGGTGCGTTCTTCGGGATTTAACCATTCAAGACCAAGATGGTAGCCTTCTTGACCTAATCCTACAGCGTGGTTATCACCGTTTTCATCGGCAACATACCCGCCACTTTGCCATTGTTTGGCTCTTTGATTAAAATGGTCCACTTTTAAACGGTTTTCTGTTTCTTCAACTGAACGCCCTTCACTGATATATTTATCTTTTAATTCAGTGTTAAGTTTACTCCATCGCCGGTAATCTCGATTGTATAAATCAAATTGATGTCTATGTTCGGATTTGTTTGTTCTTAATGAGCCTAAGATTTTTTTGTTGTTAAAACCTGTAAGTAATGGACTTTTCTTTTTTTCTAAGTGAGCGTGAAACTCTTGTTCCATTTCTTTTTCTTTTTCAGCATGACCGCCAAAAATATGACTTCGTAACATTTCTACATAAGCGGCATTACCAGTTTCAGCATCCATTTTTAAAAGAGGGTGCATACCATGATGAAAAGGAAAATTATGTTCTTTGTAAGGATGTGACGCAGTAGGAGTGTATCGAGGCCAAACTGCGTGTGATTCGTGCAATCCGTCAGCACCGGATAACTGGTTTTTCCATATATGGTTTGTTGGTTCTCCATGAGTATGATGGTGTGCAAGAAGAAAACCCGGACCTTCTTTGTATTTTTTATCACCAATCCAAGTGATTTCATCTTGTTTTTCGCTTGCTTTTTGAATAGTTTCAGCCGTATATTTTAATGACTTAAGTAAATTATCAGTGGGGGCTTTTTCTAAAGACTCCCAAGCAATAATATATTCAGCGGCATTAAACTCTAAATCATTACCATCTTCTAAAGACAGTAAGAAATCATCCTTAGCGATATTGAATTGTTCAGCAACCATACCTACACCGCCTCATGATAGCGGTGTAAACTGTGGACAAGCAAAAACATCCATACCATCATTTAATTTGCAACCTTCACGGATGTTTCCACCGCATGTTTGACAAGCAATTGGTGAACCGCTTTCAGCCGATTCCCGCATTGATGCTTTAGGATTTGCTTTTATGATGGCTATTTTTGACATGTCACCACATCAATACTTTTTTTCAGTTCCGCCTTCTGCATCTTCTCGTTCAGCACCAGTTCCGGCGTGTGGATTCATACGACCGCCGAGTTTACCTAAGTCAACTTTCTTGTCATGCTTATCTCGCTTTGGTTTACCATCTTCGTATTCAATGGTATTACCGTTGGTAGTATAGTAAGAGGTTTTTGTTTGTCCACCGGATTCAGTAACCATGTGAGGGTTGACATCAGTGATTTTTTCTTTAGGGATTGGTGTCGGGTTAGCCATTGGGTCGCCCTTTTCCATTTTTCCACCACAGCCCATCTTCATGCAACCCATTTTGTTCATCTTAGAACCACACTTAGGACAGTCTTTACAATTACAATCACCTTTACAATCGCACTTTGCTTTTTCAATTGTATTTAATCGAGTGTTAAACATATACGCTTTCTCAAGCATCTGTGTCACTTCGTAACTGTTTTCTTCAAATCTTGGCTTCATAATTATACCTCATTTACTTTTGCTGTCTGTGCAAGTTCGTGAATATCATCCCACGACATATTATGGAATGCTTCGTTTGTTTGAGGTACAGAAGACCTCTCACCTTTCATTATTGAGCCGTCATTCATATCATTTCGGAAAGCATCATTCATGACATTTTCCGTAAGAGGTGTAGTGGCTTTTACCAAGCCCATTTTCTTTAGCATAATACTTGGATTTGATACCATCTTACGAAGGCGTACATTTTCTTGTTTAAGTGATTCAAGGTCGTTATCCATGTTTTCCATTTTAGTAATCAATACTCCCATTAACCGTTCCGCATCCGATTGTTCAGTCATATCTAATCACCTCATTGTTGGTAGCGGCCAAATGTGCCACTTACACGAGTATAGTTTGAGTTTTTAACACCAGTGCTTACAGTGCCGGAGAGTCGTTGTCCTTGTAGGGATTGAGCCGATGCTGGTCGGTCTTCAAACTTCATAACAGGTACGCCACCAGCGTAAATATCATTTGGTCCTTGAGTTAGAACGCTTTCGGATTTAGTAATAGCCGCAGACAAATCTTCGGAAAGAAAGTCTGCTACCTTACGCACTTCATTCAAATGTTGCTTTGCCAAGTTAGCATTACCGCTTGTTAGCGCAGTAATAAATGCCTTTTGGTGTTCTTCCATCTTTCTCGCCATTGGGTCCATTTTAATTAAATCCATATTCAGCCCTACCTTATCCCATGTTGTTGCTCTTTAAGAGTCTTTATGCACCCTTGAAGTTTCTTGCATTCATAAGAGCATTACTATTTTGCTGTCCAATAGAGGGTGGTGGGCCTCTTTGTTGAACACTTGTTACTGGGGAACCGCTACCAGCCGATGTGCGGCGTTGCGGTGCGGCTGGCCCTCTATCACGAAGTCCCATGCCTTGACCTCCGGGTTGCGGAGGGGGCATTGGCATTCCACCTTGCGGCATACCCGGAGGCATACCTCTCATTGGCATTCCACCCATTGGCATTCCACCCATTGGCATTCCACCCATTGGCATTCCACCCGGAGGTGGCATACCGCCACCCATTGGAGGTGGTGCGCCGCCCGGAGGTGGTGCGCCGCCCGGAGGGGCGGCAGGTGGAGGTGGAGGCTTACGATAGACAAATCGAATATCACTACTGGATTCACCGTCAATCAAATCTGCTACAAAGCCAAGTGCTGTCATACGCTGTGCAACATTTAATTCTTGTTCATCACGGCGTAGTCGAGTGATTTCATCTTCTTCTTCATTTGGATAAAGAGTAAGTTTCCAATCGTGAACGCCCATTTGTTTGAGCATTTTAGGGAACAAAACATCGGTATAGATTTTTTGTCCAAACTCAACAGCACGATTTGTAACAAGGATTTGCATACCTTCATTACTTAATCCACCGGATTTACCACTGTCAACCATGAATACACTTGATACACCGAAGTAAGCGGCTATACGATTGCGTATTTCATCCCGAACAGCGGTGTACTGCATTTCTTCTAAGGTGTCCATAAACTTAATCCAGTTTACACCACCACGGCCTGTTTGACTTTCAATACCTACCTTTGGAATGTAATGCGGGTCACGCTCCATTTTCTCATCAACTGATTTCCAAAACGATTTCATTGACTCAAGGTTATCAGTAGTTACCGAAATAATACCTTTTGGCATTCTTCGCTTTTGATATGCAGTGTACATGTAATTGTCCATTGCTGTGAGAGTCATGGCTTGTCGCCACATGGTGTTGACAGGTGAACGGCCATACAATTTTGTTGGATTGTATTTACTTAAGTGGAGGACTTCGCCTTCAATGAAGTATTGTGTTTTACCGCTACCAGCCATATTAACATAATGAACATCAAACAAATCCATACCACATGTTTCACAAGTATCGTCTTCTGCGTGAGTCTTTACTTGGTCACGATGAATACGACACACCTTGTATCGCCCACCACGAACACCACGCTTATCAGCAACAATACGCATAAAGATAGGGTCGCCACGAATCATTTCTTTAACACGGAAAAAAGCAACTTCTTTTGATTCCGGGTCAATATAATATTCTTTGACTAAAATTAAAAACGCATCATCAACGATGTTAAGGTCGTTTTCAACTTCATTAAGAAGGTGAATAAATTGTTGGTCCATGCTATTGTTTTGTTCTAACAACCATTTTACATATGTTAATTCTTGATGGTCGGGTTCACGAACTGGTCCTTGACATACACTGCAAACTTCAACATCGTGTTGAAATTCTTCGCTACATTCTGTGCATTTTTTATGAAACTTCTTCTCAAAGAAATGCCCTCTTCGGAACATCTCTTGACGGATTTTTGAAAGAACAGTGCGGAGAATCAAACATTCTGTACTTACTGCATAAAGCGCAGGTATGGTAATACCTTGTGCCATTACTGGTTCTTGAATACCACTTGTCCAAAGTGGCATAGTTGGAGTTGGCGACTCCTTTCGCTTGAATGGTTTTCCAAGTGTAGTGATAAATCGGCTAATTCTACTGTTATCGTCTGCCATCAAAGTCCCTCCGCATATCCACCTATGGTATCAGCATCCAATCCCCACTTAGACAAGAGGTTATCGGCTTTCTTTTTATCATCTTTCCAATTATTGAAAGTGACAAGTTTATGTAATTCGTCTTTTCTTAACTTATCTTTAGTGTCAATAAAAGTTAAAACAGCCTTTGCCTGTAGCGATTTCATTTTTAAATGTGGTAAGATACCTTTGAGTAATTGGCGTAAATCATCCTTTGATTGAAAAACAAGGCGGTGAAGACTCCGATTACTATTTTTATGGATTTTTTGATTAAGCACTAATCGGCCACATCCTAACGATTTATGTAGATTTTCGCAGTGGTCTTTACCTCTATCACCTGTTGCAACAAATGTTGCTCTTGGTTCACCTCTTTCACTGATAAAAATACTCCCGTCAGCGTCAAGGAAACCTGCGGCATACGCCCAAATGTCTTTGATAATCAAACCGTGTGTTCCCATCTTAACAAAAAGACCACGACTGTGCGCTCGATAAATGTCTAATTCTTCTCCGTACATTTTGATAAGCATACCAACTTTACTTGGTGTGATTGATTTATGCAAAACTCCAACACCACGCCGAACAATTTCACGACTACTTAATTCACCGTCAATTTCTAATTGCTTTGAAATATATTCAAGGGTGTTTTTATCATCTTTTGAAATTGAGTCAATTTGATGTAGAGTACCACGCCACATTTTTTGAGCATCTTTACGCATTTGCATAGCGTCAACCCAATTTTCTTGTTCAGCGGTTCCCCAGTTATCAAGGTCATTTAACATTGAAAGAACAGAAGTTGCTTTCAAAAACATTTGACACGCCTGTTGAAGTCCTGTTTTTCTTGTTTCGCCAAACTTTCGCAGTGATTTTAATGAACGGTCGGTTAAACCCATGTAACGAATACTTTCTTGCAAACCATCACTCCATGATAGATTGTTAATAGTAGCCTCAACTTCCATTGCTTTGATAGTTCTTACATCATTGATGATGTCGTCAATCATATTACGATTGCTTTTGTCATTACGCCGCATCTTTCGACACATACGAATAATTGAATTAGCATCTTTACCATATGTAGATTCAAGCCAACCATCGCCGTTTTTAGCAAAACCGTATGATTTTATTTCATCATTCAAAAAAAGTGTTGAGTCTTTTTTAATTGGTACGCTTTGGTGAATATAATTTGGATGTTGAGTAAGGCTGTTGTAAACGCTTTTGGTGAAATCGTCACCTACAATAGCAGGTGCATCATACACATCTCCGACAATCGCACTACCCCACATATTGACTACCTCATTGTCCTATCATTTAGTCCTTACCACTAAAACGCTCTTAACAATTGTAGGTTTTCCGCCTACTCCTTGTTTCTTTGCTCGTTTTCTTTTGGTGGCGGCTTGCTTTTGTCCTGTTGACATTGAGCCGCTGGTTTTGGGAGTTTTATTGCTTACTTTTATGCTGGGTCTGCACTTTGGATAACCCTTGCTTGATTTACTTGCTTTAGAACGACCACATGGAGGATGCTTGCCATCTTTGTTTTTGCGTGATACATCTACCCACTTTTCTTTGAACCATCGGTTCAAGTCTTTTACAATAAGAACATCGTAGCAGGTGCATTCTGTCATCTCAATACCCCGTTTTCTTAACCGCTACCTTATTTTTTCCAGTTTGTTTATCTAACAATTTGTAACAAGGACACTTCGGAGAAGAAGCCGAGCATTGGTTTCCTTCAATCATACAGACGCATGGTGTTTTTTTAGTGCCACCGCAACAGCAAGAAGGTTTCTTAAGTTTCATTTTTTCTTCCCCTTTTTCTTAAACTTACCTTTACAGTATTGTACAGCCCATCCATTGGCATAGGCTGATGGGTAAACATCAAACTTCTTTTTTGCGGCGGCTTTACCGGCAGGGCATAGTTTCTTTTCTAAAAAATCAAAAGCACTATCCATGCCTACACAGTGACCGCAATCGCAACTCATATTATTCACCCCTTACCATTCATCAGTTGGTGATTTTCCGTACAATGTTCTAAAGAAATCCTCGTTTAATTTTTCTTCTTCTTCTTTCTTTCTTTGTTCTTCTCCTTTTCTTCTTTGTTCTTCTTCAAGCCTTTGCATCACTGTTCCCTCACCACCATGTTCAAAACTTTCTGCTTCTTCTTTTGAGCCTTGAAAGTTACCCCCTGCGGGTACTTCTGCACTAAGGGATGGAGGTTTTATTTCTTTATCAGCAGTTGGGTCTTCTAAGTTTCCCATTTGCATACGAGTTTGTTCATGTACTTCTTTCCCTGCTCGCATTCGTGCCATTTGATTTGTAAGCGGATTACCCGCTTTGGTATTTTCTTTCATTTTTAAGAATTGCCAAGCGTCATCCATTTTCTTTTTATCAT
>TARA_R110000765_G_scaffold426688_1_pt1 | contig 13098 bp, 20 predicted proteins | sample TARA_R110000765 | Tara Oceans TARA_R110000765 (sample SAMEA4398168) | marine metagenome | biome: Polar Biome; feature: [MES] marine water layer (ENVO:01000295) within the mesopelagic zone...; material: water (ENVO:00002006), including particulate matter (ENVO:01000060) such... | reverse complement strand
GCACTGAAAACCTCATCAAAAACTTTTTCTGCTTTAATCATTTTTAAGTCCTCGCTGATACTCTAACATGAGTGGCCGTATCTGCTGACATTGTGATTGTCTCATTAGGCCCGATATATTTATCAATTCCACCGCCAATGGTCATAGTACCTGTGTTAGACACTATTACCTTAATTATATAGGCAGACTCATTGACAACGGTTAGTACAGCACCCGCAGTTGTCCATAGGCTTAGATCATAAGTTACTGTCCGACCAGCAGCAGTGGCAGAGGTATAGACAATAGCTTCACCTTTGTCAGCTGCAACAATCGAGTAATCAGCAGTCTTATTATTATCTACGGACGTGGGGAATGTACCACCACCACCACCAGCAGTACCTGTAGCTGCTGCCGTAATCCTGCCTTTTGCATCGACCGTGATGTCAGCGTTGGTAAATGATCCTACATTACTATTAACAGTAGCAAAAGTCAGCACAGAGTCACCTGTGGCATCACCCGTGTGTGTAGCGTTTGTTACCTTGGCGTTATTGGTCGATATATCACCTAAATCAACATCAGCGTCCGGCATTGTAATTGTTCGCTCTGTGCCCGTGGTGATGCCGGAAGCGTCAAAGCCTATTAGCTTAGACGCGTCGGCGGAGTTCTTTATTAGTGGGTCGGCATCGGCAAAAGGTGATCCGGCCAAAGATGCCCAAACGGTTCCATCAAATATAGTTTGAGCAGTCTGGTTTTTGTCATATACAAAATTACCTTCAAGCGGTGTAAGGAAAACCCAAGCGGTTCCGGATCCTATTGCTAAATCGTTATCTTGTCCGGCCCAATCTCCGGTGGCCGAGGCTCCAACAATGTAAGCAGTGTTTAAAGTTGGCGTTGGCGGTGTGGTTAGATTTGAACTCTCAACGCTTCCAAGATCGTTTTTAACGGGAACTATAGTTTGAGCCGATGGATTTGCTTCACCTGTTAAGGCGTAATCAGTATCAAATATATTAACCTCGGCGACCACTTCAATCTTCTTTCCTGATCCGTCCGCAATGATTGCAAAAAATACGGCATTGCCTGGCGTTCTTAATGGAAAGGCGGCTATTTCTTCCGGTATGGCATCGGCAGGAACCGTAAAAGTAACGCGGTCTGTTGTGCCGCTTCCGCTATCGGATAGCACACCAGAAACCAAAACTACCGGAGTGAACTCAACGTTTTTGTAAGCTGAAACGCTAAGTGTTGAAGTTGTGCCCGCAATGTCAAAAGCGGTTGTGCCGTCAGATTTTACAAAAGTGTATTGTAGGTCAAAAGATTGGTCTGCGTGTATTCTAACGCCCAAGACCTTCGGTGCGTTGTAAGTGGTCGATGTCCCGCCAATGGTCATTGTTGCCGGATATAGAGGATTGTCCATTTTTAAACCTTTCTTTTATTATAGTTGTTATTACAAAAAAATCTATGGAGTGTAATAGTGAAAATTTGTGTCATCGTCTTTGTTAGGCTTTGTCAGAATAACATGCCTACTAACTCCTAAAGATACACTATCACTTAGTGTAAAAAGTGCATTACTCTCAACTCTCCTGTTCCTTGCAGGGAAAGTAGTAGGTCTTGTCGGGACTAAAAAATTAGTGAGGTCAGGGTCTTTAATATTGAAATAATAATAACCGTCTGCGTCTGCTGTGAACTGCTTGAATTGAGTTTCATCAGCAGATATCCCCGCACCGAAATCAGAATAAAATTGCTCGGCAGAGTCTCCCGCTAAGGATATTTTTGTCATATAAAAATAGCTGTACACTAATTGGGAAAACTTCTCTGGAGACAAAGAACGAAAACCGTCTTTAATCTTAAATCTAATTCTTCCTGATTGTTTTATACTTAAATCGTAATTTGTAAAGGTATCTGAACTGCCTCTGTCCATATACATAGTTGCGAGGGTCTCTACATCCAACCCTGCTGCAATAAGGCTCGGGTCTCCTATCGTCTGCCACTGAGAGTTGCCATAGAACTCATTAAACTTACTTACACCATAATCGTAAACCTCTTGAGGTGTACTGTAGTCACCGATAACACTATCTTTTAAATCTCCGGCTGTATAAAAATCAACCTCAGTACTTGTTATAAAGGGTTCTGTCAATTCAGCAAGCGAGCAATTACCTGCTTGCGAGTCGTCATTATTATAGCCATATAGTATCTCAATACCGTAATGGGGTATATACTGTACTTCCTCCATGATACTAGGCTTAAATTCTGCATTGCCTAAGGGGAAGGCGTAGTATTGAGGGTAATTCAAGGCTTGATACCATTGTACCAACCAAGTCATTTTTAATAACGCTGTGTCTGATCCGTCATCAGTGTCGATCATATGTAGTAAATTACTAGAAGCATAGCCTAGAATATCCGTAAGTAAGGTAGTTAATTCTAAATAAGTTGGCCTTACTGAATTTGTGACGGCTGTACCATCAACGGCAAAAGAATTGTGATCAACTGGGCCTGCGGGAACTGAAGCGCCTAAATTGGTACTATAGGGAAATATAGATGATGCTATTTTTTCCGCATTGTTTGGGGATGATACAAGGTTATCTAAAAGGCTTTTAAACTCACTAAAATCTGGGAATGATTTATCGCTGTTAAAACCACCTGAATGACTGGCTTCAAAATAAGCTTGTCTCTCATCCGCTGCACCCTTCAGAGCTGACCAAAGAAAATCAACTAATACGGTTTTGGTGGTGTCCTCCCAATCTAAGAGAGTCCATCCTGAAGGGTCTAACCATTTAGTATCTGCCATCTAATTAATTACCCCCATAAAATACAGAAGGCTGAATATAGTAAATCTCGTCGATAATATCCGCAAAAATCTTTGTGTCAACTGGCAGCGTTCCCGCCTCCGGTTGTAGCGCCTTGACTGTTACGCCTGCTTCTATTACTGTGGCATCTGTCGGAGTTATAACGTCAGCTGTATAGTTATTGGTGTCTATGACGGTCTTGATAACTAAATATGGTCTTTGTGCACCACCACCGCCAACGCTTCTAACTCTTCGCCTCGTCTTAGATTGCACTAAATTCCGGCCGCCCTCGACTGTATTAACTACATTAACAACCCTAACCGCCATACTATCTGATAATATTTTAGCCATTGTTTTAATCCACCGGATAAGAAGTTGGTAGACCGAAGCCTTCAAAATCGAGAACATCATGGACAACAAACTCTTGATAAAAAGGAATCGTTGTCTCTAGGCCGTTCTCATCTAACAAGCTTGGCGTCGCAATTGGCACGTCTTTTGCTCTATTGGTTGGGAATTCTGGGTCAGCTACTTTTATTTCAACCTTTCCACTAGGTGCGGTCGCATCGACCGAATTAAATCCTTGACTTGCAGCTTCTAAAGCGAAGCCGATAAAATCACCCGCTTTATTTTTGAAGTACTTAAGCTTAAATGTAAAGGTATTTCTAAAGCTTAAATTTCCTTCAGTATCCCAAGAAGGTGTGGTCGAGTAGTCATCAAACATCGCGCAATATTTCGGAGCTCTTAAGCCTGCAATCTTTATCTCTTGTGAATTTATAGAGCCGACATCCTGAAGTCGTTCTATATTAGATGAATATTCCTTTATTGTTATTGAAATAGTCGGGGCGCTTATAGTCTCTATTGGAAGCGGGTCATAAGGGTCGCCCGCAGTATTTGCAATCGCTTTACTCGTTACTTTGTCCCGATCAACAACCCGCGTATAAGTCCACTTGCCAAGCTTCACCTCTGGCCTATAAGTTCCCGTGTTTGGGTCTTCATTATCCGCGCTTTCAGAGTTTGCCAGCGTTGAATATTCTAAGTCAAATATCCAAGAAATTCCGGTATCATCTTGGTGGACATTTGCGCGAATTCCACCGCTTAAAAACAATAACTTGCCGCTGCGGTGCTGCTGTCCTTTCTTAAATCCTGAAAGGGATATAGCGTCTAAAGGATTCGAAACAACCCTATTGAATACGATAATTGCGGACTCGCTAATACTTGCACCTGAGCCGCTACTCTCACCGCCTAAGCCATCTTTTAGAAAAATAGTATTTAAAACTTGCGCCATTATATAGCCTCTAACTTTTCAAAATTACGGTTTAAATCATTCAACTGCTTGATATTGTCTTTCTCAAATCGTTCTCGGTTCTTGATTGTGTTCTTCAAGCTTGCCTCTTCCTGGGAGCCGGACAAAGCCAGACCGGAAAACTTCTCACTCACTGACGCCTCACTCACTGAAGCCTCAAGAGCTGCCGCGACTACCTTGGCCGGAACCTTGGCCGCATTGTCTAAAGCCTTTCCGAAGTTGGTAGTAAACTCTCCGACAATACCCTTGAACCTCGTCTGCTGCTTCTGATCCTTTTTATACCTTTCTGTGAGTATTCTCACCATATCCTTTTCGGCTTGCTCCTGAGCTTCCACAAATGGCTTTGATAAATTTTGCCCAAGTTTAGAAAGGTTGTTTCCTGTCTCATGGAAGAAGACGCCTAGATTATCGGCAGTTTTTTGACTTATTATTTTAAACATTGCCATGCTCTGAGCGAGAGTACCGATCAATAACCCCATCTCTTTCACCATAAAAGATAAGATTCCAAAGGCTCCCTTTATTACAAATTCAATTGGCTTTGAGATTCCGATGATCATAGACTGTTTAAAGGTCGCGATAAAATCCGTGACGCCATTAAACATTGAAGTAAGCCCACCGATTGCGCTACTCGTTGCCGGAGAAAGCCAATCAAAAAGAGTCTGAAAAGCCCCGCCTATCTGTCCGGCAAAAGATATAAAAGAATTTATGAACGGTATACCAAACTTTATAAATAGGTTAATCGCCCCCATTATGAGATTTTCCATACCCTTAGAAACAAACTTAAATCCAGATATCAGATCGGTTTTAAAGGTCTTTATAAACCCTTCAGCTGCGGCTGATATAAGCCCCAAAGGCTTTAGAAAAGCCTGTGCAAGTTGTGTGCCGAGTCCTTTAAGATTAAGGATAGTATCCTCATATTGCTCCCAAGCTACGCGGCTTTCTTCAATCTGAACCGGAGACAACGCGAGGCCCAAGGCAACCGCCTCTTTATTCATGGCTGCAAACCCTTCGGAGCCTTGTTGTAAGACGGAAAGCATCTTCGAGCCTTCACCGCCAAATAATTCAACCGCCTTATTCAACTGTGCTTGTTCATCTCCGGCATTCTTTACATCGTCGGCTAACTTCTTAAATTCTTCAAGACCGCCAAATTCTCGCATCTTATCAATAACCATGTCAGTTTCAACGCCCCACTTATTAGTAAGTAGAGTTAGCCCCGCAATATCTCCTTGAGTAACGCCGATAGAATCGGCTAGTAGGATTTGTGCATTAGTAGCTTCAAGGCTGTCCTTTGTGAAAATAAGTAATCCGGCCCCCGCTGCGGCCAATCCCGTTGCCATTATCACCCCGCCCTTAGCGATAGTCTTAAACTGGTCGGTCATCTCTTGGCCAAACTTCTTTGTATTCTTTCGAATATCTTTCATTTTCTTTTTGAAGTCTTTGGTATCTAAACCCATACCCCAAGATAGTGTGCCGAAATTCCCGCCTTTTGCATCTGCCATTGTTACTTTCCTTTTTTAGCCAAACCGCCTAAAATGGTTCTTAATTTTAAATCAACTTCTTTGCGACTCGGTAAAGCCTTTTGATAATCTATAATAAACTTATCTAGCTTTAAGGCTCTCTGACCTTTCCCTAGTTGACTGTTAAAAATGGCTTGGGTGTTCTGAGCTAGGCAAATATTAAGATGATCTCTCAAAGGCGGTTCCGTTTCCCAGTAAGTCAGCAAGTCCATAAACGCTTGAGGTGTGAGCCTTTGCTTTGCTTCTTCAACTGTGCAATGCAAAGACTCATACGCTACCTTATGCCATAACTTCTGTTCAGGCGTTAGCTTTTTTTTTCACCGTGAATAATTGCCATTACTGCCGTGACAACATCTTTGAGTAAGCCAGAACCAACATTCTTTAAATCATCAAGAGACAGGTTTAAAAGTTCGCCTTTCTCGTCACACATTAAAGCCTGAAGAAAAACCGCTATAATCTTTTCGGCATCATCTCCGGCACCTTCGGCCAAATCCTTAGCCTCAGCACTGCTAATGTCTCTGAGGAAAAATTCACCCTCTTCAACTGTGTGTTTCTTAATTCTTCTTTTAACATTTCTAAAGTCAATCATAATACGTTGCACCGTAATTTCTATTTATTAAGCTTCATCAACAACTGCAATCTCAGTAGTCAATCTGTAAGTAACATTCTGCGTAACGGCTTCTGATCCGGCAGCACTCAAAGCGCCACCTGAAACCATACGATTATAAGCGGAGAAACTATAAGTCGCACCGGACGCACTTCCTGCCGTCTGCTTTGGTAAAGTGACCACATAAACGCCACTCTCACCTTTAACGACTGCGGGGGCCTCTGGGTTCAATCTAATAGTAAGAGTGAGTTCTTGGCCGACCGACATCGCGGAAAGCTTAAATTGCTCTCTTGTATCGCCTAGGCTTGTAGTTTCATACTCTTTGCTCTCATCATCTGGCAAATTAATGTCAACGACTTCACCAATTGCGGAAGCGTCTTTTGTAATTACTGCTCCAATTCCTTCAATAGACATAAATGTCTCCTTAACTGTATAAAGCCGTGAAGCTTATTTCTCTTGTTATAATCTCTCTATTGCCTTCAGTTTCAAAAGTTGAGTCTGAAATAGAGTCGATATGTGATCTTCTGATATAGAGGCCGCTTATCGTGCTGCCTTTCAATCCGTTTAAATATGTCTTGACCGCTGACGATAAAGTATCAACCTGTCTTAAAAGTGTTTTTTGTGCTGCTCTTACAGACGCCGACCGCGACCGCATCTTCGCCAAATGTATTTGCTGATAACAAGTAATAGAAAAATTAGCCTCGTTTATATTATCGTGACCGTCTTGATTCAGTTCGTTCTCATCGCCATCGGCAACAATCGTAATAGCCGGAAATTTGTTTGCGTTGGCTTTTTGATTAAGTAAATCTTCAAACTCATAAAAGTAATCAAAGCACCGCCCACTTATTAAAGTGTTAATACTTGACTCAGCGATAAGCGCGTCAACCAATGCAGCTCTTAAACTCATTTAACCTTTACTCCGTGACGTTCAAACACTTCTCTGAATGAGTCTTTCATAGCCTTCTTACCTTGTGCCTCAATGGCTTTCTTGTCCTGCTTATACTCTTCATTCGCAAACTGCCTAGACTTCTTATTCTTGTTAGTCTGGTTTATTATTCCGGCATATGGCGCAAAATAAGTCATCTTAATTCGTGTAACTCCGCGACTGGAACGGCTCTTAATCTTAATACTTTTAATCATTGCTCCGGTTTGCTTGGGCGTTGCCTTTTTAAACCTTGGCATATACTTTCTAACAATCGCTTTAAACTTCTTTCTTACTTCTCGGATAACTTCGAGGTCAACGGCTTTTTCGAGCTTTGCCATGTTGGCTAAAACCTTATCCATATTGTCGAGGTCAACGGCCATCAGTAACCCGCCATGTTAGAGCGGTTAAATATCTGGCGGCCCGTTCCTGCTGGGTTACCATCCTGAAAAGCATATTTAAAAACGCTTCCTCGGCTCTCCTGAGTTTCATCACTCAAGATCATCTTTCCGCTTTGTATATCTTTCAATCTAAAAATGGCAGTATCATACCGACCTGCAACCCACTCCGGAACTTCTGACATTGAATAACGTTCATATGCCTTGGCAATCAGTAACTGCTCTGTAAGTGACTTGAGTATATTTAAGGATTGCGCGCCGGTAATCACCTTGTCATAGGCTTGCATAACATAAGAATCTATTACAGCCGTGATTGAATCAATATCGTTCTGTAATACTGCGTCGTCCTGCGTACCCTCGTTTGTAAAGTCATCATATGCCGACTCGTAAACATCTTTTCCAAGATACTGTTTAGACTGATCTAACGTTATATAAGCCATTTAATTATTAACCCTTCTTTGTTACTTTCTTAACCGTCGCGACTGGCTTAACTGTCTTGTATTGATTAACAAGCCCGTAATCAGTAGCTAAAACAAGGCCCATATACTTCGAGCAAATATCTTTCTTAACTAGGTCTTTCTTACATTGAGCTTTTAAGTTTTGAATCTCTGAACGTGAACCAAAAGCAATAACCTCTTTCTCAAGGCTATCTCTGAGAACGCCATAATAAACCGCAAATTTAGTCATAATATTTCCTTAAAAAAAACCGTAGACATTTTGAAGTTATCGCCATGCCTACGGTGCAATTAATTAAACAGACGTCAGTCTAGTAATACCAACTTCATCCGCTACCGCGAAACCATACTGAGCTTCAATAGTGATAAAAACACTACCAGAACCTTTGACTTTAAAGCGTCTCATAAGGAACTTGAAGCCGTTAAAGTCAATCTCTGACTGTTCATATGTATCGGGGTCGTTATTCTGGTACTGCATAGGCGTTGCAATCGCAATACCGCAGCCGTTAGAAACGAAACCAACCAAGTTTTCACCGGATGGTATTTGCTCCATCTCATAAAGACCGCCGTCAAACTTCGCAAAAGAAGTAAGAAGCATAGAAGAACTTAAGCCCGTAGGTCTAAGAGTATTATGATTCTTTATTGCAGGGTCTTTTTGGAGGGCTATACCGTAATCAGTATTAACCGCAAGTGATCTCATAGAAGTAGGATACTTTCTAACCTGATCCAATGCGCGAATATCAATAACAACGTCAGAGTCAAAAGAACCCGCAACGCCCACAACTTTATCACTGGCAAAATTAGCAACGGTAATCAAACCATTAACATCATTAACCATTGTGCGCATTACGTTTTCGGCTTCCATACGGATTAGTGGGCCAATATCAAGGCGCAAGAGGTCGAGCTCGTCAATTTCGATAGTTCTTTTCTTGCGAGTATTAATAACAACGTCTTTATACGTGACACCCTGAGCCGCGTCGGCAGTCTCATAGTTATTAGTAGTCTTGTTAAAAACTGTGGCCGCTCCGGTCGCTGAATAGATCGGGACTTTTACAGTGTCACTAAATACAGAAGGCGAACCCCCCGCAGTCTGTGCGCTTAAATTAAGAGCGTGAACTCTCAAATCATCAACAGGCAAGTTCTCTTGAATACATGCTTCAGCCGCCAGGACTTGAATATCTGAATTTGCTAATACAACAGCCATCTTTACTTCTCCTTCGAGATTGAATCTCTATGTTTTTTATAATAGTTTTGTGCTTCGACATCGCTAGCTTGTAGCATTGCTTTCCACGTTTCGTAATGGTTTACAACTTCCTTTTGTGGAACTTCTGAATCGGCCAAGCCAGTAGCGTTTGTTACTTTATCGGCTAGCGTTTCATTGACAAAAGAAAGGGACTTTGAAAGAAGGTTCTTAGCTTCGCCAAATGTGATTTTATTATCAACTGTAGCGTTGAAAATAGCCATCGCTTTAACGTCTTCGTCTTCCTTTTCTTTCTCTTCCATTGCCTTGACTTCTTCGTCGTCTTCCATTGCTTTGGCTTTCAACTCTTCAAGCTCGGCTTTGAGTGCAACGTTCTCGGCTTCGAGGTCTGGCTTTTCTTCCATCGCTTCCGGCTCTTCTTCCTTCGGCTCATCCATCGCCTTGGCTTCTTCGGCCGCGTCATCTTCCTTTTCGGGAATATCTTCAGCTTTAACTTCACTATTTAACCAAGCCATGAATTTATTAAACATGCCCTTAGTTACTACTTCTTCTTTTTCGGCCATGTTTAACGGCTCCTTTGTTTTGTTGTGGATTGCTACGAGTGCAAGAGCATCTGTTTTAACAGTTGCAAAGCCTTTATTGACGGCCTCGTCTGCACTCATAAAAGTTTCTTTATTGAGTAGTTCTGTTAGCTCATCAACGCCTAAGCCTGTCCGGCTTGCGTAAATCTCTATGAGTTTATTATCCATGCCATCAAGGGTTTCGATAGCATCTTTTAAAGTGTGCTTATTGCCGCCCGTGACAACGCTTGCATTGTGAACCATTATCTCGGCATTGTCGCTGACTTCGCGCTCGTCGCCTGCCATGAAGATGATTGACGCGATACTTGCCGCCATGCCCAAGGCCGAGGTTTTAATCTTTTTGCCTGAAGCTCTCAAAGCGTCATAGATTGCAAGGCCTTCAACAACTGAACCGCCGCAGCTCATTATCGTGACTTCTATTGTATCGCCCGTCTCGGCTTGAATCTGTTTAAGAACGTCGGCCGCTCGGACATCTTCACCGACTACACCAAATATATTAATCGACATTTTGAACCTCTTCTATTGATTCTTTTTTAGTAATCTTAAAACCAAACTTTTCAGATAATGTTGACTCTTCGGCCTCGTATCCTGCCTCGCTTATAGTCTTAAGAACATTCGCCATCTCTATTAATTCAGAAACGCCTTTCAGTTTGAATCTAAATCTTGGCTGCTCTCCCGTATAACCCAAATTCTCAAATAGAGGCTTAATAATTTGATTGTTTACCGTCTCTTCAATAGAGGCTGAATCACTCGCTAACATGTCAGCCCTGACCAAGTTATGCACTTGAGCCGTTGAGCGGTTAGAGTTATCAGCGGAGCTTGTAGAATCCTGACCTAAGATGATCCTGAAGATTTGCTTCTCTGAAAGGTCAAGATATTTAATGAAGTCGTCAGCATTAAAGCCACTGGCCGCAGTTGGAAACGTCATCTCCATTGCTTCTTTATCGTGTATCACATAACCGTTGTAAGTCATAGAAGAAAGCATGTCTTCAACTTTTACTTTGTTCGTATTGTCATCATCATATAAAAGACCTTCGACACCGACAAAGGGCATCGGCATGCCGTATTTCTCTAAGCCGCTCATGTATTCAATTTGCACATGGCGGCGGAAAGCATAAAGATAAGCTAGCGGGCGAACTATGCCGGAGCGCAAAGGCTCAGAGTCTCGGCTATTAGTTGCCGTGTGATAAATCCAGTTAGGGTATTTTGGGAAAATAGTTTCTTGGCCGCTCACCGCTTGCATATCATTGCCTTGAAAATATGGTAAGTCTTCGCCAGTATAACTAAATAAAGACTGTGCAAATATTTCAAACCCTCTAATGCTGCCGCCACCGAAGCCCCATTTCGTATTGGCAAGGGCGAACCCATGCATAACGGCAGATTGCATAAACTGCAACAACTCCGAAAATGTAGAAAGGTTGGTGTCATAAGACGGTTGAATACTTCGCAACTTAGATTCTATTTCTTTGCGCTGCTCTTCTGTTCCCCTGTACATTTCCCAAGGACAAGACGCGATAGCCGCAACTCTAACGCCCCAAGATTGAGATATTGCGGGGTCTTTCTCTGTTAGCTCACTTGCTAATCTTGACTGTGGCCTAACATAACCCGTATTTGCCGAGGCGAAGATTTGCTGAATCTTTAAGGGGTCTAGGTCAAAGGCTTGGTCAAAAGTTCGCCTATCTTTATTCTTTGAAACGTTGTTCGTAGATGAAACGGCCATTTATAAACCCATGTTTTTATATAGTATGTATCCTTTTATTGAGTTTTCAATAATAACTGAAAATAAAATAAGGGAATCATTTTCAAAAAAAGGTTTGATTAGGGTTTGCAAGTACCTCATTGAGGTATATAGTCTTTATATCGAAACAATAAATAAGAGAGAAAAAAATGACAAAGCAAACACTAAACAAAGCAATCGAAAAACTAGCAAGTATGGTCAGCGACCTAACAGTTGAGCAAATAAGAAAAGACCTCCAAGCAAACAACCCCGTAAGATGGTACATGGTTGAAGAAGCTGCAAAGTCAATATAAAAAGGAGAAGCCCTTCGGGGCTGTTATGATGAATTTGAGAACAAGAGCCAAGTTTTACATAAAAAGAAAAGAGATATATGTGAAGCTTTTTGTACGAGATATGCAAAAGTATTTCTGCTACCAAGGAGCGGAGTATAAACATAAAGAGGGAAATATATTTCACTCAGTATCGGCCAAGGGTGAAGAATCCACAGAAATTAAAATAGTTGATTGGCATAGGCCCGCTTTATTATTTTCTGTAATAAACACAGATAACCCGTACTACACACCGCAGGAGTTTGAGACTCATAAACAGGCTTCAGAATTTATTGAAAAGCAATTTCATAACGATCTAAATATAGGCCACTCAGAATGGATAATTAAGGAAATTTAAACAATGAGTAATGTAAAACTAATACGAGCAGACTTCGACCCCATAATGACAAATCTTGATTATTATTTTATTGAGATTGTAGATTCATATAAAAACACTTACTGCCTTGAGAGGGTTGTAGCTCTTTATAAAAATGAATTTTTTCACTGGGTTGATAGTGACGGCACTCAATCATCACTCCATAGACGATTTTGCAATATTAGATGGAAGGTTTTAGATGTCTACAAAAACAATTAGTACAATCACGGATTTTATAGTGTTTATGGTCGCTACTTTATCGGTGGTAATGTTTATTAAGGCAATAATAGGAGGTTTATAAAATGATACAACAGCCGCGTTTTAGGAAAATAGCAAACGAGAAGATCGAGGACGCTTTAAAGGTTATTGATTTGATGAAATCCCAGTGGGATTTAAATGTCTTGCGTGATCAATTAGACGATTTAAAAATTATCTTAAATTTTGAGAGTAGCTTAATTGAATGGAGTAAAAACCATATAAATAAACCATCACATGATGATATTAGAGAATGGCACAAGGAATGGTTTGGGGGTCTGGATGAATAATATCAAGCAAGCCCGCCACCGCCTCAACCTAACCCAAGCCGAATTAGCCCCGCTCTTGGGCGTATCCCTCAAAACCATAAAGAACTGGGAGCAAGGAACGCGCAATCCGTCAAAGGCCGCGCTCATGCTGCTTGAACTGGAGTTGAAGAAGTGAATATAAAATTTAACTATGTAGATGCAAACTATAAACCGTATGATATGAGCGGGGCTAAGATTTCTTATGCTGTTATTGATTCAAACGCGCACTTTATACCCGCCCACTTTAATAGTTGAAAAGACGCTCAAGAGTTTATTAATAATCAACTCCATGATGAGCTTAACCAATGGGTTGTAATAAAAGATATTACATCTTAAACCGTGATCTGACATTATTCTTTCTATAGGTTTT
>TARA_R110000765_G_scaffold24410_1_pt1 | contig 13106 bp, 17 predicted proteins | sample TARA_R110000765 | Tara Oceans TARA_R110000765 (sample SAMEA4398168) | marine metagenome | biome: Polar Biome; feature: [MES] marine water layer (ENVO:01000295) within the mesopelagic zone...; material: water (ENVO:00002006), including particulate matter (ENVO:01000060) such as...... | reverse complement strand
GGTATTACATATATAATTAGTGACGGAATCAGGGGAATATCCTGACTTCAGCGCCGTCGGATCCTTGCGTGTCACAGCAGGGTGGGGCTTTTGTTGTTTGTCCCACCCAATCTTTTATGAGCATAAAGAATCAAATCTACAAAATAATAGTTGAGGGGCTTCGGGAGTTTTCCCCAAGCGATCTCTCAAAGAAAAGCACACTTCACAACCTTTCGAGCGTAGTAAAAAAAAGAATAGATAAATTGGAGGATAATAATGAACTTGGATACAAGCATATTACAGACAAAAACGGCAGGGGAAATAGTAAAGGTATTAAAAAAAGCGAGGGGAATCGCTAAAGAAAACACCAGATGTGCTAAAGACATAGTCCTTGAGGCTGAAATGGTAATAGCAGCTTTTGAAAAAGCCGATAGAAAAAGAAGAAGGGTGAGTGCGGAAGTCTTATCGAACAGAAGTTTAAGTAAGCCGTATACTGTAGGTTTATGAAGTGTCCCGAATGCCTCTCTGATTCTGCCTATACGGGAACTTTTACCTATGCAGACGAACTTGGGTTTGTCAGCGAGCCATTCTGCTATTGTAATAAATGTAAAGAAGATATAACTGAAAGGATCACCGATGAGTGGATCGAGTCATGCGTTAAACGACCTAATCAAAGTCCTGAGAGAGAGGACGGAGGATTTGGAGAAAAAGATAAAGAGCCTGGAAACGAAAGTCAAGGTCCACGAAGACAGAGCGGATGAGTGGATGACGCTATATATGAAGCTGGAAGATAAACATAACAAACCGAAGGAAGAGAACAAAGAAAATGGATGTGATTAATGTTTACGATGAATACATCGATAAAAAAAATAGAAAATTGGAAGAAGAAAGATATGATAATTATAAGGATTGGTTTCACGCAAGTGGATCTGGATCCTGTGCCAGAAAACATTATTTTAGAAATGTAGAAAAAATCAAAGGGAATCCAAAGTCATCGGACACAATGAGATTGTTCAGGCTGGGTAATATTGTACATGAAGATATTCAGGCGGCGGTAAGTGAAGTTGCCATAGGTAATAACACCACAATATATATTGAACACGAGATCCGCATCCCAGATTTAAATGTTCGTGGATTCTTAGATATGGTTATGGTAGAAGACAATGAATTATACGATATAAAAACTTGCAATGCTGCTAATTTTAGAAAGCTATTTGGAAAAAGCAGAAGTCCATATAATGAACCAATTAATTATTATATGCAAGTTGGAATCTATGGTCATTGGTATGAATTGCAAAAAGGAAAGCCATTAGATAAGCTGGCTTTGCTCTACTATAATAAGGATACATCAGAAATGCGAGAACTGAGAGTTCCAAGAAGCTATATGCAAAAAGCAATAGACTATTGGACAAGGGTAAAGAATCAGTTTAGGTGGGGTGTGCCAGATGTCAAGTTGGGATTCGCTCCATGTAAAAAATGGGAATGTAATCCAAAGTATTGCGATTTCTATGCTCACTGTGGTGGTGGATTGGACAAATGACAGACTGGATGAAAGAGAAAAGCGGTCAAGAAGGACTTGAGGCCGAGTCTAAGTTTAGGATTTGGTGCGAGGGCAGAGGAAATACATTGTATGACCCACCAGAAAAAATGAACATCAATGATCATATAGATTTCATTATCTACAATAAAAGAGGAGAACGCTATACTGTTGATATAAAGGGACTTAAGAGGATCGGTAGGAGCGGCAACAGGCAAAGCGAATGGACTTGGGTGGAATTTGCCAATGTAAAAGGTAAGCGTGGATGGTTGTATGGTAAGGCAGATTATATTATCTTTGAGCATCAAAATGGGTGGATATATGTTGAATCTGATGACCTTAAAGGCTTCGCAGAGCGTCGAGTAAAGAGAGATTATTTCGCAGAAACACCACAAGATGCCAAGTACAGAATATACCAAAGGGAAGGTCGTCAGGACGAGATCGCATTGGTGGAGCTAAAGGAATTAATTAAGATAGGAAGGTTTATAGATGACAAAAAATAGTTTAATAAAAATAAATGACACATATATAAATATGGATAATATCGTTTATGTTCAACTAAAAGAAGACCGTGTTTTATTCCATCTGGATAAATTCCAGAAAATTGAAATCTTGGCAATTAATACTAATGTGGATGATTACGGCGCAATGCTTGATGCTTTAGATAAAAAACTTATTCCAGTTACCAGGAAAAAGCCAAAGGTTCTTGGCAAAGATAAACCAAAAAATTTAGATGAAGTTATATCACATTTCAAGGAATTAGGGGTGGCGGATGCAACTAAGAATGCTGAGAATTTTTACAGCCATTATGAAAGTGTTAGCTGGTATAGGGGTAAAACTAAAATTAGAAACTGGAAAGCCTGTGTAAAAAACTGGAAACTTCCAAAAGAAGAAGAGGAGAAAGACTATTACAAATCAAGGAAAGCATTTCACCAGTGATTTATTTGGATTCTTAGGAATCAGCGAGAAGGAGAACAGTCTTCTCTTTTCTGAACTGGTGGAATTATTTGATGCATACGATTCTAAGAACATACAATCAGTATACAAAGAAATAGTGTATAAATGTACACCTACAAATGGACAATTAAAGGGACGGCTGCCAAAACTTTACGAACTCAAAGCAATGTTAGATAGTGCGAAAACAAAAAAAGTTGATGTTGTCAGTTTAAAAAGTGACTATGCAATGATATGTCCATACTGTGGATCGGCATACCCATTAGATTATTATAGATGCACCGAGGGTTTTGTTATAACCGAAGATTCATCTGGAAATGGGTTTGCAAAAAGATGCAAAGACGATAAGAATGAGAACCTGGGACCATTGCTTGTTAAACAGGAACTTGTGTCGTTTGAAAAAGGTTTATTTTTAGAGCAAAAGTGCTAGAACTTTTTCTCCAGTTAATCTAAGTTGTTTAAATTAACAGTTCAGGTTGTCTATGGAAAAAGTGATAATGTTTGGTTGGCACCTCGCATTTGGTGAAGGCTACCTTGCTCAATTAATTAATAGGAGAATAAAATGAAGGAATTTAAATTAGAATTAATAGCAAAAGGCTCTCCTGATATGGATATAGATACCGTAAAACTATATCTGGAGGCTTTTATGATTAATCCAGTGACTCTGGAAGGTCTTAAACTCAAAGCTGCGGCAGGTGACAAAATGCCAGCAATTGGATTTGATATCCAAAGTATAGAATTAAAAAAAGAAAGCGAAAAAGAAGATGCAATCACCAAAACAAGTAGAAAACCAAAAAGAAGAAAATCCAAAAAGCCTGTTTCAGCAACTGTCTGAAAAAAATGTAAATGAGCATACTGAAACAAAGGGCAATCGTGGTCAGAAACAGTTAACATACCTATCGTGGCCTTATGCCGTCAACGAACTAAAAAAAGCGTCTCCCGATGCATATTGGGAAGTGTCAAAGTTCAAATATATAGGGCAAGAAGGTGTCCAATACCAGCTCCCATATATGAGGGACAAGAGCGGTTATGCCTATGTTGAGGTTACAGTGTACGCTGATGGTGTTCCTGCAACGCAGATACATCCAGTATTAGACAACTACAATCGAGCCGTTAGAGATCCTGATAGTTTTGCCGTCAATACCGCTATTATGCGTGGACTGACCAAGGCGATCAGCCTACACGGATTGGGGTTGTATATCTATGCTGGGGAAGACCTTCCAGAAGTAGAGAATGGAAAACAATAACCTTCCAGATAAAAATGAAATGACGGCAACGGTAAAGCTGTCCTACAGTGAAGTCCATAGACTGATCGAAACGCTTATGTATACGATCCAAATGAGAGACGAAAGCGATGGTCCTGCAATGAAAGGGTTAAAGTCACTGAAGAAGGACATTCTTAATATAAAAGAATCAATGGATAGGCTTTACCATAACAAAGTAATTGATGGCGACAAGGCTCCCGATACAGTGACGGTCCCGCCATCTAATTGTGATGAATGTGAGGATTAACCCTATGAGTGATGCTGATTCTACATTTAAGGATCGCAATGTTAATCGAGAGAATGCTGCAGAGATTATAGCAATTGATTTTTTTAAATCTATGAATATTGGATATATAAGGTATGGATTTGATGAGAAATTTCAGAGAGTTGATTCGAGACAGTGGTGGAAGATTCCAGAGGTAATCAGATCAGCCCCAGATTTTATTGCTTTTGGAAGAACAGTCGCTTTCGTTGAAGCAAAAGGCTATAAGAAAGAATTGAAAATTAAGATAAATGATTTAGTTAGTTATGAACATTGGAATAGGATTTTACCTTTGTTTTTGTTTGTGCGAAATTTTGATAATTCAAATCAGTATTATTTAAAATGGGACAATGTAAAATCAATAATATATGGTTGTGATACAGAAAAGTATAATAATGGAAAGACCTACTTCATTCTACCAGAAAATGAATTAGTTATATTGAATAATGAAAAGAAAAAAACCAACAGTTAAACAGATAGGCGAGTTCACCTTAAGTATCTATGAAAAGGTACGGCAGCTGGAAAAGGTAGCCATCGGCAATAGTCAGGCATTCCTTCAGTATTTGGAAATGAACGGAGAAATTGATAAATTCAATGAGTATTTAAAGCAGAAAATTGCTAAATCAAAAGAAGAAAGTCTTAATGAAGAAAAGCCAAAACATAAAACGGGGAAAAAGAAACCGACAAAGAGGAGCCGAACTGCAAAGGCAGGTGGTGAGGTTGGCTCATGAGTTTGAGTTAACAGCCTTCAATAGAGATCGGGGCGGAGCCCAGCATGAGATGGGTGATGTTGAAATTGAAGACAGGTTTTTTGGATGCAAAAGGAAAAAAAGAATTGCTAAGTGGGTAATGCCAGAGAAAGAAGAAGAGGGAGTCTTCTTCAGGGAAGATCACGGACCATTGATGGTTTCTGTGCCCGCAGAGCTGTTTCTATTTCTAATGAGCATGGTTAAAAAAACTATATAGGAGTCAAGTATGCCTAAAAAAGGAAGACCAGTAGGGACCACAAGAGCAAATGGATATAAGGTTTCACCTGGCAGACCAAAGAAACTCAGTAAAACTGAAGAAACTTTTTACAGTAGAATTCTTAATGGATTTAAAAAGATTGTTAGCAGATAGATTTAAAGAAGGGGACAGAGTATATGAGAGGGCTTATGACGAAGGTCTTAGTTTCGATTCACACCTGCGTTTACCCTTTCGCAATGATCGAGACATTCTCCCTTCTTCCTCCAGCCCGATGTTGAACTCGTATGGTAAGGAGTATCAACCGCTCGCTTTGTCCCCACAATTAATTAAAAAGAATAGGGCAGTTAACCTTACGGAGAGCTGGCAGCCTTCTGTCCTATCGCAATTAAAGAAAAGGAGATCCAAATGAATGAAAAATACCTTGGAACATCAAAAAAGAAAGTAGCAGTTATTTCCATGGTCGGAGCCGTGGTGCTTCTGTTAATCGTAGGGCCAAACTCGGCTACCCCTTCCCATATACCAAAAGTGGAAGAACCTGAGATCGCCATAGTCGTTGTCGAACCCGTAGTAGAAGAGACAACCGCAGCAGTAGAAGAGACAACCGCAGTAGTAGAAGAGACAATTTTAGAAATGCCTCTTCTTAATGGTAAAGTAATACCAGAGTTTAATGTCAGCGGACATCTTCTGGTTCCATATGAGCGCTTTATGCATTTTGGAAGTGCATTCGGATATGCTCATGCTGTGCTCGGTGATACCTCAACTAATAATGGAACTAAGCAATACTTCGTTTGGAGAGGTGGCTTCTACCATACTGAGACTTTGAAGGATCAATAACTACTAATTGTGAAGACCTATGGGGAGCAGGGGCACAGTAAAAGCAAAAAGCCTAAGAAGACCAGTATCGGTCAGGGCAGAGGGAGTAAATTTGGAAACAAAAACAGTAAAAAAAGATACAGAAAAAAACATAAGAATTGAAGAAGATAGGATATCGCTTAAAGGCTCCGCTATTATATCAGCTTGGAGTAATTATACTAATGAATCCTGGCTTCGGAGATTTTTAAATAAAATAAGAAGGAAACAATAATGCCAGAAAAAACAAACGCAATAGAAATGAGAGTTTTTGAAAACAAGTTTAAAACAGATGGCTTGCATCCAGACTACTCACAAAAGAATGTAGATGTCAAAGGGAAGGATATGGATGTTTCAGTTTGGAAGAATATTGCCAAGAATGGTAGCGAGTACCTGAACATCAGAATTGTACCTGCATACAAATCAAAAGAAGAAGCTGCTAAATCAAAAGAAGAAGCTGCAAAAAGAAAAAATCAAGGAGAACAGGACGATTTACCCTTTTAGGAGCCCGTTTTAGGGCTAATCTCGAATAACCCACATAGAAGCCCGTTTACGGGCGGTTCTCCTCTACCCATACATAGTATCCAAAAACTATTTTTATCGCCGTATTCGGGCGATTAGAGGGTGTTTTTCACTCCAAAATGTACTTTTCATTAAGGTCGGTAATATATGTTTAAGTTTTGTAAACACATCGATAGAATCTGTGCTCATGCCTCAAAATCCAAGTATAATTCGTTAACTGGCAAGCTGGATGGATCTGAAAAAACACTGTGCGGATTGATGAGCGGCTATAATTGTGAGGCTGATAGCCTGGAAGCCTGCTGGATTGATATGTCAGTATCTAAAAGGAGTACCCACAAAAAGAAAATGAAGATTAGGCATGATAGTTACAAATTAGCTAGGAGGTAGATCTAATTGTATTTCTCTTCTTCTTTTTAATTTCTTTTCATATCTTTTTATAACAGCATCGATACCAATATCTTCATAGGTAAGTCTTTTTTCTGGGTAAGTGCTATTCCATTCTTCTAACGCTCGCATTGCTTTTCTTTTGTTTTTAGCAATCAGCGCATCTAATATTCTTGATTTTACAACACCCCTACGAAAAGTGAGGTATGATTCTTTTTGTTGATCAGTCTGAAATCTGGTAGCAACCCTCGCTGGGAAAGCACCTAAGACCCTAGATAACCTTTGAGGAGCTCTCCTAACAGCTGCGTCAATCCCAAATTCACCAGAGTCTTTCCAAAAACTTATAGTAGTATCATATATCTTTTCTAAATCTGAATATATAGCTGGCTTACCCAAGAACTCTAACGATCGTAGCTTTTCTTCAGATGCAATTATATCCCCAACCAATCCAAACGCACCTACCGCCGCAACCGTGTCTAATATTTCCCCTACTGTCACTTCTTTGGAAATCCTTTTCATCCCCGCTGCTATTTCCTCGTCTTCCTGGAAACTGAATGGGATACTGTAATTTTCATTATATACATCTTCTCCAGAAAGCGTATTAGTTATGAATTGCTTTGCTGAATTCATAAAGAGCCCACCTGCGAAGCCTCCAGCGACTAATCTTAATACTGGAAGTGGATTTTTATAATCAACCCATTCCTTCTTTAAGGTTTCACCAATCCAAGTTGCCTGTTTATATCCGAATCGTTTAAACAATACAAATGGTCTGAATCGTGGGTCGTTAAAAAACATAGGATCATTCAAGATATTCTTTTGCAATTGAGAATCTCTTGCAAATTCATACATAGCCTTGGATACATTTTTCCGAGTGCTATGGGATGTGGTTTCAAGATTGAAATTATCTTTCTCAGAAAGACCATGTTCTTTCAGCCTTCTTTTGGCTACTTCTCTGAGCAGTCGGTTCTTTCCATAGACCCCTTCTCCTTTAGCTGTTCTTTGTTGTTTTAAAATATATTCATACATAGAGGCGGCAGAACTATTGTAATTCCACTTGTTGATTCCTTTAAACCCTAAGCGTGTAGTAGTTGCATTCGCAAACTTACCAAAAAATCCGATGTCTGCGTATTCTCCCCCAAATATCTGCTTTAGGATATCCATGTTATTATAGCCAACAGTCTTTTCTATTGACTTTCTATAGGCTTTATTAGTTTTGAATTTCCTCATTCCATTTATCATGGGTCCATAACCTAACGCTACAGCTGTGGATATAAACGGCTGTGTAATATTAACTACAGCTCCGAAGCCCATACCAATTTTAGTAGCCACTTGGAATTGAGTCATATTGTTCCATGCATTCTTCCAGTATGGTGCATAGTTAAATCTTGGGTCAGTTTCAATGTTTCCAGTAAATGCAGAGTATGCCTTTTCAAGAATATCCGCCTCTCCATGATGGTTTTGTTCTCTCAGCATTTCATGGGCTGCTCTTATTTTTTCTCCTCTTACACCAAAATTTTCAACGAATGCTTTCCGTTTAGCATATTGTGATGCATATCTAGATGTAAGCTTACCAACATTCTTTTCAACAAATTCCTCTGGAAGATTAAGTGTTCTTGATTTTTCTATATTATATGCAATGTCATATCTTTGGCTCCAACCCTCTGTTTTTAACTTATTCCAAGCTTGCATAACTTTATAGGGGCTATCTTGGTATTGCTTAATTAAATGCTGGAACGCTTTAACCGTTTCTGGGGCCGCTACGCCAGGGCCTGTAACATTACCATCTTTATCTACACCTAAGTGCTTTCTTAGAATCCTTTCGACCTCTACAGGGTTTTTTGGGTTTAGCGAAAATAGATCATTCTGATAATTTCTATTGTTACTAATAATTGCTTCAACATCTTTTCTAACGATTTCCAGAATTTCTGTCTTGTATAATTTTGGGAGATAATTCTCTAATTTTTCTTGTACTGGTATCCCAGCCTTCTTCGCTCTAGCATATATCATATCAAACACATTCCTGAGCCCCGCTGGGTCAACCCCGCCAATATCTATACCTACAGCTTTCCCGTCAGAGGTTCTAAGCTTCCCGCCCTTATCATAATACATCCCCTTACCGCCGCTATACTCTTTTCCTGTCATTATAGTATGAAGATTCTCATATTGTGCTGGAGTAGGACCGCCTTTTTTGTTGTCTCCAATACCGACTTTTCTCATGGCGTCCAAAACTTGACTTAGTTCATAATGAGCCCCAAAGTCAGCTTTGAGCATTTTTTCTTTTGAGTATTCACTGAATGGGTGCTTAAGTCTGTTCTTGACTTGCCTGAACCCAACCAGAACATTGTATAGTGGATCTGGGATTCTCTCTTTTAATATGCCATCACGATGGATATCTGCAAGGTGCCTTCTAAAGGAGATATCCAAAGACTTGTCCTTCACAAAATCATCAATGAACTTCTTTCTTTTATAATGTTCATACAAAGCCCTCGCCTCTTGTGGATTCTTTGGACCGTGTTCTGGGTCTATTCCAAGCTTCTTTAAGTCTGACTTGTGTGTTTTTTTATCGACACCAATCTCTTTTTGTATTTTCCCAGCCTCTATTTGGAGAGACTCTTTTGCTGTTTTATTTTTAAACAGCGGATCGGTTTCTCTCGTGAAGGTATCAAGGAACTCACGCTTAGTCATTTTATATTTCTTTTGTATTCCTCTTGGCTTTGCCCTATCTCCTTCCTTCGCCCCAGCCTTCCTGAATGTATAGTTCACTTCGTTTTTTACTTCTTGTACTGCACCTATATCTGTATACGCTTTTTTAGGGGCCCTTTCACCCTCTGGGACAATCTTAAAATCTACTGGGGTATCATAAAAATCTTTAGTTGATATAGATACTTTGTTCCCGTGTTTATCAATCCACATTTCTTCAGTTAAGTCAAGACGATTTCTTTCATCATAGAATTTACTAGCGCCCTTTTTCTTCGCAGTTAATACATCCTTTTCTGGGATAGCCTCCATAGCCTTGGCACTATACCTATCCTTTATGTCCTTCCTTACTTTTATTGCGCCCCTAGCGACACCAAGACCACCGACTACTCCAGCAGCGTGTATCCACTCTTCGGCTCTTGGAAGTCTAAATTCACCCCTAAAAGCGTCTTCTACAGTTGGTATGGTCCCGAATGCGGCTATTTCTATCCCCTTGTCACCGCCAATAGCGGCGGCGTTTTGTGTTTTGGAAGACAGTCTTGCTGTAGCCTTCCGACCAGCCATTCTTCCGAGTTGTCCTAACCCTCCAGTTACTGCACCAATTGCCGCCCCGTGAACTGCCCCCTTTCCAAACCCACTGGCAAATGCTTTAGTAGCATCGCCCAAATCTTTTATATGACCTAAATCCCTTCCCTCTAAAACTTGTAATTCTGCACTCTGTAATCCAGAGTAGAACCCAAAACCTCCAGCTCCAACTGTTGCTCTTAACTTTGCCTTTGATGCGTTGGTCACTGCACTTTTCATTCCAGACTCTGTTGCTTTTTTAATAACAGATTTTGGTAGATTGGTTTGCTTTATAGCAATCTGCATTGCTTGGGATCCATACTTACTAAGGGCTTTTGTAGCAAAGCCAGCACCAGTAGCCATCGTAAGTAAATCTGTAGGAGTTATAAAACTTGAAATAGTAGCCATGACATCGTCAATCATGCCACGATTATAATCTGGCTCTATCTCAAAGAACTGCTTACCAGATATCATCTGATAGGCCATTCCCTCTATACTATTATTGTAACCCTCTTTGTAAAAATCAGGTATCCAGTCTTCTGGAATTATACCGTATAGCCTCTTCCTCTCATCCTCATGCCCACTAGGGTCGTTTAAACCAGAGAGGTTAAGTGAAGTGTCAGCTAAACTAGCTTCGGTACTCCTTAGTCCATATGATACTGGCATTATTCCTTAAACATCAAGTCAGTCATGATGGATAAAGTTGGACTCATTTGATATAGTTTCCCTTTAGTTTTTATCAACATCTTTTTTCGTATAACATCTTCAGATTCCCCCACACTCATCGCTAACTCTTTAATTTTATCATCTATAGCCTGACGATCGAGTTTTGATTCTTTTAATTTCAGTTCTTTTTTAGCTTCTGCATAGCCTTTAAGACCCGTCAATCCCGCTTCCTCATATGCAATTACTTCCTTTTCTAATCCACTTATTGCAATGTCTTTTTTAGGCTCTTCATCAGCTTCGCCTTCTTCTTCTACCATTTTATATCTCTTTTTAATATCTGAAAGATCATCGGCAGGGTTCATCAGCCAATAATCCCTAGCCTCTGGGTTCGACCAAATAGCAGCCATATCATCCTCACTAATTGGCATGATTCCTTGAGCTGTGATTGGAGACTGTATTAAATCTGCAGCTCTAGCCTTTATCTTTTGATGTTCTGCGTTCCATGTATCCATAGAAACTTTTGGCTTATACTGAGGGCCATAAAGGTTCTCATGTTCGACTAACAATCCTTGGTATTCCTTGCTTTTTAAAACAGAAGCTTCCTTTACACTGTACTTTAAATCTAAATCATCTGCTCTTCTTCTTAGCTTGTCAGATGCCCCTTTGAAGTGTTTGTCTAACTCAAGACCATCTCTTAAAAGGTATTCCCTTATTTTATATGGGTTATCTTCACTTGTTAAATTCATATAGATTGGGCTTATTGCCTCTTTAGCAATCCCATTTTTTTCTATTTCATCTGCCATTAAATCGTAAGATTTTTTATTGGTCGAGGTCGACAGCTCCCTGAGCTTTTCAGATTTTGTTTTCCAGTCGCCAATCTGATTGATCACAGAATATTCTTCTCTTTCTGACTCCTCCGCCTTGACATATTCCATCTGCTCACGATCAACACTAATACGATCCTGAGCTAATCTGTTTTGCTCTTGTTGAAAGGCTTTCCTTTGAGATAACTCGTCAGAACGATACTGTTTTAAATCTGCAGCTTGCTCGTCTTTCTGTCTTATTCCTTCCCATTTCAACTTAAGAGCCTCCTGTCTGGCTTTCTCCTGTCTAGCCATTTGTGCTAAAGGCGCTATAGTGTCCCATATACTGGTCTCCTCCTCGACGACCTGTGGTATCATTGGTATGCCTGTGTATCTTCGATCTATTCCGTTTGCCATTTCTAACCTCTTCCTTTCCCCATCCCTCTTGCGGGGCTTCCGTAATTTATTGGTGTTGTCTGCATATTGAATGACTCATCGAAACCAGTATTAACTTTAGCGTATGGATTGGGGAATCCAACCCTTGGAGTGTATCCTGGCTCGCCAGTCTGTGTCATTGAATCATCGAAATCCGTATTAGCTTCAGGCCCTAAGAAAGAACCTCCCTCTGTCGCTGGATCTATAGCTGTATCCGTAGTAAGCATTGCAGGGGATGGTGTCCCGCCTACGCCAGCACCAGCACCAGCACCCATAGTTGCTCCAGATTTCTGAAGAGCCAAAGCTCTGTCATACATTGATTTCTGTGCACTTGCAAGAGCCTGCTCGCCTGCGGTCACTCTGCCTGCTATTTGCTGTCTGACTCCGTACATTCCTTTGCCGTACTGACTTGCTAACTGTTCGGCACCTAATTGCCTACCTTCTCTTGCTAATCCTAATGCTTGTGTTTGGGCTCCTGAGCCTGCAAATCCAGTAGCTCCGCCCTGTTGTTGCGCCGCCATCATATCCTGTAATAAACTTGCCCTTAGTCCTCTTCTTTGCTGTCCTCCAGTTTCTCTTAACTGAGCCCTTTGTTCTCCTAAAAATCCTGTATATCCCTCTTCTGTGGCCGCTGTTTTCATCTTATCACTCACAGGTGAAAAGTATCCGCCATATTGACTTGGGTCAAAACCAAACTGAGAGGCTATGTCTCCCCCAGTAGTTGCGTCTAATAAAGACTGTCCAGTGGGTCCCGTTCCTCCTGTACCTCCTCCTGTGCCTCCTCCTGTGCCTCCTGTGGGTCCAATAATGCCTCCTCCTGTAGGGCTCACGGCATCACCAAGCACACCAGACCAATCTGTATCTTTTCCAAAGACTGGGTCGCCTCCAAATACTATATCGCTTCCAGAAAGTCCTTCTAATGCACTAAAATCGGTACCACTTAAATCTGGTGTTAAATCTGGCGTGTCGCCAGTGGTTGGATCCGAAGGCTCTATTATCTCGTCTCTAATTGGTTTGCCAGTAGTCCCGTCTATTGTATCACCTTCTTTAATTGGACCCTTTTGCAAGGGATCAGTCATAAGACCCCCGTCTCGATCAGCTACAAGACCTGTGCTTGGATCCCCCTTCTGTACTCCCATGGGTACATTTTGCGGGCCTCCCATAGGTACATTTTGTGGGCCTCCCATAGGCATATTCGGTGGTCCTGCCATAGGTACATTCGA
>TARA_R110000765_G_scaffold27827_2_pt1 | contig 13133 bp, 7 predicted proteins | sample TARA_R110000765 | Tara Oceans TARA_R110000765 (sample SAMEA4398168) | marine metagenome | biome: Polar Biome; feature: [MES] marine water layer (ENVO:01000295) within the mesopelagic zone...; material: water (ENVO:00002006), including particulate matter (ENVO:01000060) such as...... | reverse complement strand
TTGGCAAAAGAAATTATATTGGATAGAATGGCAGAACCCCCGACCTTGCCAGAATTGGCTACTGAAATTGGGTTGAGTCTAAAACGACTAAAAGAAGGGTTTAAGCAAATTTATGGAGATACTGTATATGGTTTTTTATTAGACCATAAAATGGAGTATGCTCGAAAAATGTTAGAAACTGGTCAATTTAATGTTAATGAAGTAGGCTTAAAAGTAGGTTATAGTACAGCTAGTCATTTTATATCTGCATTTAAAAAAAAGTATAGTACTACCCCTAAAAAATATTTGACCACCTTAATTTAAAATTAAGTTCTGAAATTTTTTGTAGTGAATAAATACGTAAAGGAATTAAGATTGAACAGTTAGAGTGGTCTTGCGACCATAATGCCAGTATTACTTTTAATGCCTTTTAAGTACTCTGCCAATGGTTTTTTAGAAACTTCAACTTCCATAGAACCAGTTGAGGCATGCAGTAAATGAATTCTACCATCTTTTTCTCTTGTTGCTATACCTGTATGGGTCACATCTAACCCATTTATTGATGTAGCTAAGGCAATGATATCACCGGATTGAATAAAATGTTCGTTTTGTGCAATCTTATCTTGTGCTAATACACATATCGCTTGATTATTCAAATAATTTTCTGAAGCCTTTATTTTCTTGAAGTTGACATCATCAGTTAAAAATGGGTATAAATTTCTATGAGTGCTCATGAAGTTAATATCCTTAGTGATTTCTTCACCACCTATATCACCTGTAATATCTTTTAGAAGTCCTTTCTCGGCATTATTGGCAATCCATTCAGAGAAGTAGTGCAATCGTGATGCGTACCCATCAAGAGCACCATCTTTATACCGTATAACTTCAAGATTTTTCACAAATGCATCAAAAGAGTTTTCCTTTTGTTTAAGAAGCAAAGAGAATGCCAGAACGTTCTCTACAAAGGTGGTACAATCTAACCCATGTAGATTTACCACTAAAGTTTCAGTATTTCCAATTTCTAATGTTTTGGCTACGTATGGCGTTTTCATGAAGGTTTTACCAACGGAAACTATTGTATTACCAAAATCGGGCTGCGACAATCCTTCAATTGCCTTAATTTTTTCTTCAACTGCAACCTTGTCTTTTGGAGAGCAGGTGATTTTTTGTGTAAAACCTAACTGAGAGTTGATAAGTACTATTAGAAGTAGTAAAACCTGTCGCATTGTATAAAATTATAAATTGTTACTTTCCTCTGTATTATTTTCCAAAAGTACTCTTGTCCGAACAATACTCTCAGGATAATTTTCCTGTAAAAAAGTAATTAGTTTTTCACGAACAAAAACCCGTAAATCCCATAAGGTTGATGCATCTTGTGCACTCACCATAGCCCTAATTTCAACACAAGTTTGTTTAGAATCTGTTACTTGAATGTTTTGTTTTTCACCATCCCATAAATCGGTGGTTTTTAATACCCGCTCTAATTCTGTTCTAAGAGCATCGAAAGAAACTCTATAATCAGTGTATAAATATATGGTGCCTAATAAGTCGGCAGATTTCTTTGTCCAGTTTTGAAATGGTTTTTCAATAAAATATGAGGTAGGCACTATTAATCTTCTTTTATCCCAAATATTTACAACCACATAGGTTAATGTAATTTCTTCAATTCTACCCCACTCATTTTCAACAATAACAACATCATCAATTTTAATGGGTTGGGCTATAGCAATTTGTATGCCTGCCAAAATACTGGCAATCATCTTCTGAGCGGAAAGCCCTATAATTATACCTGCAACTCCTGCAGAGGTAAAAATAGTCAACCCTATTTCACGTATGCTTTCAAAACTCATTAAGGCAATACTTAGGCCAATAATGATAATGACCACAATAATAATGCGCTCTAATATATTGAACTGGGTATAGATTTTTCTCGCTTTATAATTATCGACAGCATTCACATCATAATTGGATATTACTTTTCGTTTGACAAATTTTAACCCAATAATTAATAGCCAGGTAAATGCAAAAATTATAGAAATAGTACTGATTTTACTAAGTACATAGGTAATCTCTTCAAACCCTAATAGGCTATGAAAAGTTTTAACACGAATGGCAATGGCCATGAAAATAATAAAGATGGGCTTTGTTATATTTTTTATATCGGCTTTGTCAAGAAGGTATTTAGGGTTTCTGCCTAAGCGCCTTAACAATTTAATAGTAATTAATTGAAGCAATAACAATACTAGGATTGCACCAAAGATGTAAGCTAGCAGTATCGGGTTTTTAGTTAAATTTTGCATTTTGGTGTTGCCTTCTTGAAATGAAATCAAATTTAGGCATTTAAATATCCAAATAGGATACGTTAAACACTATCAACTTTACTTATACATTGATTTGAAACTTTTTTTGGTTCGTAAATGTGGGTAGTATTACTTGTGTTATTTTTGCAATTGGAAAAACAAACGCTATGAAAGGAGTATTATTGGTCAATTTGGGTTCACCAGAAAGTCCTACTGCAAAAGATGTAAAGCCGTATTTGGATGAATTTTTAATGGATGAAAGGGTAATTGACGCCCCTAAATGGTTACGTGCTTTTCTTGTAAAAGGAATTATTTTGCAAACCAGACCAAAGAAGTCTGCTAAGGCCTATGCTAAAATTTGGTGGGAAGAAGGTTCGCCGCTAATAGTGCTTTCAGAACGTTTTGCTACTAAAGTACAACAACATACAAAAATGCCGGTTGCTTTAGGTATGCGCTATGGCACTATGTCCATTAAAAATGCATTGCAAGAACTAAAGGATAAGGGAGTAGATGAGGTTCTTTTGGTTCCCTTATACCCACATTATGCTATGTCTAGTTTTGAGACAGTAGTGGTGAAAGTTTTGGAAGAACAGCAACAATATTTTCCTGAAATGGAGGTAACGACATTACCTGCCTTCTATAAAAATGCAGATTATATTCAAGCTCTTTCAGAGAGTATTAAAGACGGATTAAAAGATTTCGATTACGACCATATCTTGTTTTCATATCACGGTATTCCTGAACGCCATATTCGCAAAAGCGACCCTACTAGTTATCATTGTAAAATAGATGGTAGCTGTTGTAAGATTAACTCGGTTGCGCATAATACCTGTTATAGACATCAGGTTTACGATACTACAGAAATGGTTAAAGCGTATTTAGGATTGCCTGAAGAACAAGTAAGTTCTTCTTTTCAATCTCGATTAGCGGGTGACCCATGGTTAAAACCGTATACCGATTATGAATTTGAACGTTTGGCCAAAGAAGGTAAAAAACGTTTAGCTGTTATAACTCCTGCATTTGTTAGTGATTGTCTAGAGACTTTAGAGGAAATTGCTATGGAGGGTAAAGAACAGTTTATGGAAGCTGGTGGTGAAAACTATAAGCATATTCCTTGCATGAATGATAATGAAGCTTGGGTGAAAGTCATGGCCAAGTGGGTCAATGAATGGGAAGCTACAGGTAAATTGGCGGTTACGCCGAGTACGTAATACCCTATAATTATAAAGTACTTCAAAGATTTTGAAGTATTGATAATATCCTTATCAAGGAATATAAATGCCAAACAGTAAATTTAAATGGCAAATGTATCCGCTGAACAATTAGGTTCAGAACCTATTTCGAGTTTGCTTGTTAAACAGGCTTTACCTGCTAGTGTTGGCATTTTGGTAATGTCTCTTAATGTCTTGGTGGATTCTATTTTTGTGGGCAATTGGATAGGTTCCATTGCCATTGCGGCAATAAATGTCGTTTTACCAGTTTCTTTTTTTATTGGTGCTTTGGGTATGTCAATTGGTATTGGCGGCGCAAGCATTATATCACGTGCATTAGGGGCCAACAATAAGGAAAAGGCATTGCGTACGTTTGGTAATCAAATTAGCTTTACACTTTTAGTAACCATTATAATGGTTGTCTTAGGGCTAACCTATGTTGATAGCCTCATTCCTGCATTTGGTGGTAAAGGTTCCATTTTTGAAATGGCTAAAATCTACTATGTAATTGTTTTGTATGGTGTACCACTTCTAGCCTTGAATATGATGGGCAATGCCGTTATACGTGCCGAAGGAAAACCTAAGTTCGCCATGATTGCTATGATTATCCCATCCATAGGGAATCTAGTGATGGATTATCTTTTTATTAATGTGCTGGATTATGGAATGGAAGGTGCTGCTTGGGCTACTACTATCAGTTACTTTTTATGTTTTAGTTATATTCTGTATTTCTTTCTCTCCAAGCATTCTGAGCTTAAACTGAATGTTCAGTATTTAAAAATCAGGTTTAGTATTTTAAAAGAAATAAGCTCATTGGGTTTTGTAACCCTTTCTAGACAAGCTGTTGTAAGTATTATTTATCTTTTAATGAATAATATTCTTTTTAACCTAGGTGGCGAAGCTATGGTAGCCGTTTATGCAATTATTGGTAGAATGTTGATGTTTGCTTTATTCCCTGTTTTTGGAGTTACCCAAGGATTTTTACCAATTGCAGGATTTAACTACGGAGCTGGAAAATATGATAGGGTCAAAGAGGCTATATTCACTGCAATAAAATATGCCGCACTATTAGCCACAATTGTTTTTACCGGATTGATGATTTTCCCGGAGGCCATAGCCGGACTTTTTCTTAGTAATAAACCAGGTATGAGTGCTGTAGAATTAGCGACTAATAAATTCGTTCTTGAAAATACTCCGTCAGCCATGCGATGGGTATTTGCTGCAACTCCGATTATAGCTTTACAACTTATAGGGGCAGCTTATTTTCAAGCAATCGGTAAGGCTGTACCTGCTTTGTTATTAACGTTATGTAGACAAGGCTTTTTCTTTATTCCACTAATTCTGATTCTACCAAATTACTTAGGTGAATTAGGGGTTTGGATATCGTTTCCTATTGCTGACGTTCTGGCGACAATTGTAACCGGTTATTTTTTACGTAAAGAGATAAATAGAACTTTAGTTTCTCAAAAAACCTTATAAAACCAAACCAAATTAAAAATCATACGTAGGTATCTTTAGAAATACTAAAGAATACACGTATGATTTTTATCTTATCACAATTAATTGCTGTAGCAATTTTTCTTTTAATCTGGAAACTTAAAGAGTTGATAAACGATCAGAACACCTATATGAAATTGCTAAAGGAAGAAACTATCAAGTTTCCAGTTTACAGGCAAAAAAATTAATTGGCTGATTTTGCTTGTAGTAATTCCATTCCGGTGGAAGACCTTGGCTTAAAACCGGTCCAAACTTTTTCGTTTGAATTTTCTTTTAATTCTAAATATTTAGCATTGTCTTGTTTTTTTAGATGTAGACCAATAAAAGCAGTTACAAAATGTTGATTAATGTTGTTTAATTTACGTTGGTCCCAAGATGGTTCTGCATATCGGTAATACTCATCTATATGTAAACCTGGCGCTAATGCTTCTGCTGGTGGTGGGTTTGGTGCCACGTTGTGTCGTGCATTTTTATAGGTTAATAAAAAGCGATCAGCATTTACAGCACCTTCGTATATCGCTTTAATCCCTTTTTCATATCCAGAGATATCATCTTGACTACCTGCGATAAAGAATGTCGGTGTTTTTAAACCTTTTAATCCTTCCGCATCCCAAACACCTCTTTCCATTCCCCATGGGGCAAAGGCTACAATCGCTTTAATTCTATCATCTACTAATTTCTTATATTCTTCGTTATTAGCAGTATTTACCGATATTGATGTACTACCTCCGGTCATTCCGGTAAAGAATCCTGCTAGTGCATCACTGTATCCGGCTCCACCTACATTAAGTACGCCATAACCACCCATAGAATACCCTATTATAGCTGTATTACTAGTGTCAACAAGGTTTTCCAATTTGTTTTTTGAACCTTTAGCGCCTAATTTTTCCATCTCATTAATGACGAAGCGAATATCTTTCGGTCTATTTAAAAGTGTGCTTTGAAATGCATTCGCATCTTTAAATGTAGAATCGGTATGGTCTATCGCTGCTACGATATAACCTTTAGATGCTAAATTTTCAGTTAAATAAGTCATTAAATAACGTGAGCCCACATAGCCATGCGATACTACTATTAAAGGAAATTTACTACCAGTAATAGGCGTCGCATCTCTATAGGATCTTCCCTTAAAAGTAAAGGGTGTTAAAGGTCTTAAGGTATCACCGGCTGTACCCATTACCTCATCGTAAACAACAGTTTTAGCATTATCACTAACAGATGCTGGATACCAAACCTCAATGGTAATTGGGCGGTCATATAATGGGTCTTTTCCCTCTTTGGAATTTAAAACATCAACTTGATTTTTATTAACTAGGTTAATAGTTTGTACGCCTACGTTGAATTCTCCTCTTGGCACTTAATTCTGGTGCATCAGGTAGTTGGTCGCCATATAGAAAATCACCTGATTGTGCATAAACAGATGGAATTAGTAATCCGTTTAAAAGAAAGATAAATAAGGATAAAGAAAATAATAGCGGTCTAAATTTCATAATTGTTAATTAGTTCGCTTAAATATAGGAATACTTTAAACAATGGATATATTATATCAATATTGTTGAATTATTTTTTTGAAGAGCTACTTAACATACTTGTAATTCTAAATATGTAAAAGACAGACATAGGTTTAAATACTAGGATTTTGAAGAGATTGCTTTAAGTCTCTCTTGAATATTATTGATTGAAACTATAGATAGAATGATAATTTGATAAATGTGCTTCCTAGTGACTGCCAATAAAATCATAAAATCAACATTTTCACAACAATTTGTTTAATTTTAGTGAAGACTAATATCAAACCAATAAAATGAAAAAGCACCTTACCAAGGCTAGCATCATCATGCTGGCATTTTTACTATTGCCATTATCCTTATTATCTCAAAAAAGGAACAAATTACAAAGCAATGCTCCAACTTACCCCGAAGAACTATATTCTAGTTTAGAGTATCGTTCAATAGGCCCGTATCGAGGTGGTCGTTCTGCTGCAGTTACCGGTGTACCTGGTGAACCCAATTTATTTTATTTTGGTGCTGCTGGCGGTGGTGTATGGAAAACACTAGACGGTGGCCGCACATGGGATAATATTTCTGATGGATATTTCGGTGGAAGTATAGGTGCCGTTGAGGTTGCTAAAAGTGATCCTAATGTAATTTATGTAGGTGGTGGCGAAAAAACCTTAAGAGGTAACGTTTCTTCGGGTTATGGCATTTGGAAAACTGAAGACGGTGGTAAAACATGGGCTACGGCAGGTTTAGAGAAAAGTAGACATGTACCAAGATTACGTGTGCATCCTACAGATTATAATACGGTATATGCCGCTGTTTTAGGTGATATCTACAAACCAACTAAGGATCGTGGTGTTTATAAAAGTACCGATGGCGGTAAAAACTGGAAACAAGTTCTATTTGTAAACGAACAAGCGGGTGCGGTAGATTTAACTATAGACCCTAATAACCCAAGAATTTTATATGCTTCTACATGGCATGCACAACGTACACCGTATAGCTTAATTAGTGGTGGTGATGGTTCTGCACTTTGGAAAAGTATGGACAGTGGAGAAACCTGGAAAGAAATTTCTAAGAACGAAGGATTTCCAAAAGATACCCTTGGGATTATTGGGGTAGCTGTTTCACCAAAAAACTCAGAACGGGTTTGGGCAATTGTTGAAAATAAAGATAAGGGAGGTTTATACCGTTCAGAAGATGGTGGTAAAACCTGGTCTGTTGTTAACGAAGAGCGTAAACTTAGACAACGTGCTTGGTATTATACTAGGGTATATGCCGATACACAAGATGAAGATGTGGTTTATGTTTTAAATGTAAATTATCACAAGTCTACCGATGGTGGTAAATCCTTCAATACATTTAATGCGCCTCATGGGGATCATCACGATTTATGGGTTTCTCCAGAAGATTCGCAACGTATGATTATCGGTGATGACGGTGGTGCACAAATCTCTTATGATGGAGGTCAAACTTGGAGTACGTATAACAATCAGCCTACGGCACAGTTTTACCGAGTTACTACAGATAATTCATTCCCGTATAGAATTTATGTTGCACAACAAGATAATTCTACATTGCGTATAGAGCATAGAAGTGATAAAAATTCAATCGGTAATGGTAACTGGGAAGAAACCGCTGGCGGTGAATCAGCTTGGATAGCTGTTGACCCTAAAGATAATGATATTGTTTATGGAGGTAGTTATGACGGATTCTTAACGCGAGTAAATCATAAGACAGGAACCGTAAGAGGGATCAACGTATGGCCAGATAACCCAATGGGTGCAGGTGCAGAAGCCATGAAATATCGTTTCCAGTGGAATTTCCCTATCATGTTTAGTAGACATAACCCAAAGAAATTGTACACGTTTTCTAACTATGTACATGTGACTGAAAATGAAGGTCAGAGTTGGGAAGTATTAAGTGGCGATTTAACTCGAAATGACCCTACTAAGTTAGGCTCTAGTGGAGGACCGATTACACAAGATAATACCAGTGTAGAATATTACTGTACTATTTTTGCAGCGAATGAAAGTCCTTTGAAAGAGGGTATTCTTTGGGTGGGTAGCGATGACGGTTTAATTCATGTTTCTAAAGATTCTGGTGCTACATGGGAGAATGTTACCCCACCAAATATGCCTGAGTGGAATATGATTAATAGTATCGAGCCTTCTTATTTTGACGAGGGTACATGCTATGTAGCTGCTACAAGATATAAGTTGGGCGATTTTCAACCTTACCTATACAAAACAACAGATTATGGTAAAAGTTGGACAAAAATAACGAACGGTATTTCTTCGGAACATTTTACAAGAGTAGTTCGCGAAGACCCTAAAAAGAAAGGGTTATTATATGCAGGTACAGAAACAGGCATGTATGTTTCATTTAATGATGGGGCTAGCTGGTCTCCTTTCCAAATGAATTTACCAATAGTTCCAATAACTGATTTAGCTATTAAAGATGATAATCTAATCGTTGCAACACAAGGGCGTAGTTTATGGATTATTGATGATTTAACGGTGCTTCATCAATTGGATGAAAGCAAGAAAAATCAAAATACTATTCTTTTTAAGCCAAGAGATTCATACCGAACAAAGGGAAGAGCGTCTAAAAAACCTTCTAAAACATCGGGGCAGAATTTAGAAAATGGCGTAATCACACATTTTTTGTTGAAGAATTATACCGAAAAGGATTCTGTTCAGTTGACATATACGAGTATGGCTGGCGATACTTTAGCTAACTACAATTCTTCTGCGAAGAAAAAAGATAAAAAATTAGCGATTAAAAAGGGTGGTAACACTTTTGTATGGGATACCCGTGGTAAGGGAGCTGAAAAATTAGAAGGAATGATTTTTTGGTGGGCTAGTTTCGACGGTGCTAAAGCTGTACCAGGTAATTATAAAGTCCATTTAAATGTCAATGGCAATAGTAGTTCTGAAACATTTACCATTTTGCCAGACCCAAGAGCAGAAAGCTCGGTGGCCGAAATGCAAAAGCAGTTCGATTTTATTACCGATATAAATACAACTATCGAAAAAGCACATCAATCTATAAAGAAGATTAGAAATGTAACCGAACAATTGAATGCGTTTACGAAGCAGTATAAGGATGATGCTAGAACTAAGGATCTTGTAGAAAAGGCTAAGGCAATGAAAAATAAGTTGGGTGAGGTCGAAAAGGCATTGTATCAGACCCAGAATAGAAGTGGTCAAGATCCATTAAACTTCCCAATTAAATTGACCAATAAATTAGGTCATTTAAATAGCTTAGTGTCTATTGACGATTTCCCACCTACGGAGCAAGACATTGCTGTAAAGAATGAATTGACTACTAAAATAAACAAGGAGCTTAAAATTTTCGATGATGTAGTTTCCTCTGAGCTACAAGAATTTAATGCTGCTTTTAATACATTAAAATTGAATTATCTGTTTATTGACGACAGTAAATAAGTACACTATAAAAACCCTCTCTAGAAATAGAGAGGGTTTTTTTATAACACATACTCAACCTTAGAAAAGAACTATCAAACAACACTTAACATGAAAAAGCAACTAGTATCATTGCTCGTGGTTTTTGTAACCACATTTACCTTTGCACAAACAGCAAATGATTATTTTAAACCTTTAAAATATCGAAATATTGGTCCATTTAGAGGTGGGCGCTCCGTAACTGCAACAGGCGTTATTGGTAACCCAATGGTCTATTATATGGGCACCACCGGTGGCGGATTATGGAAAACTGAATCTGCCGGCCAACGTTGGGAAAATATATCTGATGGGTTTTTTGAATTAGGATCAGTAGGGGCAGTTTCTGTTTCTGCTTCAAATCCGAATATAGTCTATGTGGGTATGGGTGAGCATGCGCCGAGAGGTGTAATGACATCCTACGGTGACGGGGTTTATAAGTCTACCGATGCTGGTCATACATGGAAAAAAATGGGCCTTGAAAAAACCCAGCATATTTCACGTATCATCATACATCCAACAAATCCAGATATCGTTTATGTTGCTGCGCAAGGCGCTCTTTTTGAAGGTAACCCTGAACGAGGAGTATATAAATCAATCGATGGAGGAAAGACCTGGACGAATACCCTTTTTGTAAATAATTTAACGGGTGCTTCTGAGCTTTCTATGGATGCGAATTATCCTGAAATTATGTATGCAGCCATGTGGGAACACCAACGAAAGCCAAATATTGTTATTAGTGGTGGTGTTGGTAGCGGACTTTATAAATCTACTGATAGCGGAGATACTTGGAAGAAAATACACAAAGGTCTTCCTGAAGAAAAAGGGAAGATGGCAATTGCCGTAAGCCCATCAAATTCAAATAAAGTGTATGCTTTAATTGAAAGTGATTCAAATGCCGATAAAGGAGGTTTATTCGTATCGAATGATGCTGGTGAATCTTGGTCTATGATAAGTGGTGATAATCGTTTAGTACAACGTGCTTGGTATTATATTGAAGTTTTTGTGGACCCTAATGATGAAGATACGGTGTACGTTTTAAGTGCTCCGGCACTTCGTTCTGAGGATGGTGGTAAAACTTGGGAGAATGTTGAGGTTGCCCATGGGGACACCCATGATTTATGGATTAATCCAAACAACTCAAAAAATATGGTTTTAGCAGATGACGGTGGGGCTGCTGTTTCTTTTGATTACGGAAAAACTTGGTCAACGCAAAGCAATATGCCTACAGCTCAATTTTATAGAATCAGTGTAGATAATTTATTTCCGTATAATATTTATGGCGGTCAACAAGATAACACGTCCGTAAAGATTGCAAGTCTTTCTACAGGTAGCGGTAGTATTACGACTAGAGATTGGACAGATTCTGCAGGTGGTGAAAGTGCATTTTTGGCTTTTGACCCTGATAACCCTCGTTATGTAATGGGAGGTCAATATTTAGGTACTGTAGAGGTAATGGATATGGTCTCAAAATCTTCTACCCAAATAATGCAAGCGCCGATTCAATATTTGGGTCGCGAGGCTAGAAACATGCGATATTTGTTTAATTGGAATGCGCCAATTATAGCTTCAGCACATGACCTTGGAACTTTTTATCACGGTGCTCAATATGTGTTTAGAACAAGAGATATGGGGGTCACCTGGGATAAAATTTCTCCAGATTTAACACGTGATAATGATGAGAAACAAGGTAATGGTGGCGGACCGTATACTAACGAGGCCGTTGGAGCAGAGAACTATGGTACACTTGCTTATATAGCAGAATCTCCACATGAAAAAGGACATATCTGGACAGGTAGTGATGATGGTTTGGTGCACTTGACCAAAAACGGTGGCGAAACTTGGGAAAATGTAACCCCTAAGGGTTTAAAAGAGTGTTTAATCAATGCTATTGAGGTATCACCACATGACCCAGCAACTGCTTATATTGCTACAACAAGATATAAGTTTAATGATTACACTCCTGGGTTATATAAAACGACAGACTATGGTAAAACATGGAATGCGATAAACACCGGAATTCCTTATGGTGCTTTTACACGTGTTGTTCGTGAAGATGAATTTAAAAAAGACTTGTTGTATGCAGGTACTGAAAAAGGAATATATGCATCATGGAACGGGGGTAAAAACTGGGAGCCGTTTCAGCTGAATTTGCCTGTTACTCCTATTACTGATTTGAAGATGCATAAAGGCGATATGGTGGTAGCTACATCTGGGCGTTCATTTTGGATTCTTGATGATGTTATTGCTTTGAGCCAATATCAGCCTTCTAAAAAAGGACTTCAGCTATTAAAACCGAAAGATGCCTATAATGGTTCTTGGGGTAGCCCGTTAAATGGGGATTCAGATAAGTTTAAGGGTAGTGATACTTTTGATGGCGTAAACCCTGCTAACGGAGTGGTATTGTACTATGAACTTCCTAAGCTAAAAGATAGTACATCCATAACATTAGAAGTTATAGATTCGAAAGGGAAAACAATTAGAACTATAGGTTCAGAAAAAGACCCAACGTATAAACCACATAATGGAGGTGGTGCTCCACCGGCTCCATTACTTACTAAAAAAGAAGGTTTGAATCGTTTTGTGTGGGATATGGAATATCCTATTATGCCAAGTATACCAGGAGTTTATATGGAAGCAGGATTTGGTGGTCATAGCGTTTCACCAGGCATCTATACTTTTAAATTATCGGTCGAAGGGCAAACGGTGTCCACCACGGGTACAATTAAAGAGTTGCCTACGTATGAAACGAAGCCAGGTCAATATGAAGAGTATGATGCTTTTATGACGGTTGCCGAGCAAGAGTTAACTAAAATGCATAACATGATTAATCAATTGCATGCAGTTGAAGAAAATCTAAAAGAGATGTTGAAAGATGTTTCGAATGCATCTGTTAAAAAAGAAGGAGAGAAATTACTTGCGGACATGAAAGCGTGGGATGAAGATATGGTACAACGTAAATCTCAGGCGTATGATGATGTGGAAAATTTCCCAAATAAATTTTCAGCAGAATACATATTCATGATTAATCAAACCAGTAGTACTATTCCAAGATTGAACAAGGCTAGCAAAGACCGTAAGGTAGAATTAGATGCACAATGGGCAGGCTTAAAAGCAAGAGGTAATCAATTCATCAACACCGCTATTCCTGCCTATAATAAAGTATTGTGGGAAGCTGGTATC
>TARA_R110000765_G_scaffold127647_2_pt1 | contig 13136 bp, 11 predicted proteins | sample TARA_R110000765 | Tara Oceans TARA_R110000765 (sample SAMEA4398168) | marine metagenome | biome: Polar Biome; feature: [MES] marine water layer (ENVO:01000295) within the mesopelagic zone...; material: water (ENVO:00002006), including particulate matter (ENVO:01000060) such... | reverse complement strand
TGGGTTTTATCTACGACTTAAATACATTTAAAAAGCTAGATAATTTTCAATATGGCAAAAGTCGCGAAGGATGGGGCTTAACTAATGACGGTAAAAAAATATTTAAAAGTGATGGTACTGAAAAAATATGGTTTTTAAATCCTGATACGATGACGGAAGAAGGTTACATAGAAACCGTTACCAACTCTTCTGTATTTAATTCAGCAAATGAACTTGAATATGTGGATGGAAAATTATATGCCAATGTATACCAAAAGCCCAGTGTAATGATAATTGACAGTAAAACTGGGGCAATTGAAGGTGTTATTAATTTTAGCGGATTAAGTGATTTAATTACTAAAACAGCAAATTGGGATAAGTTAAATTACGTGTTGAACGGAATTGCCTACCATAAGGAGCGTCAGACATTCTTTGTTACTGGAAAGTTTTGGAATAAAATGTTTGAAGTAAAAATCCAGAAAAAATAGAATGAACGGATTTAAAAAAGAAATTATAGTTTCTGCTGACGATCTTGATGATTTAAACCATGTAAATAATGTGCGTTATGTACAATGGATTCAAGATATATCTAAAGAACATTGGCAAGCGAAAGCATCTTTAAAAATGCAAGAAGATGTAATTTGGGTTGTTCTTAGTCATCATATAGAATATAAAAATGCAGCAGTTTTAAACGACCCGATTACGATTAGCACTTTTATTGAGTCAAGCTCTGGAGCAAAATCAGTTAGAGTTGTTGAAATGCATCATGCTAGTACAAAAAAACTATTAGTGCGCTCAAGTACCGAATGGTGTCTTCTAAATAGCGAAAGTTTTAGACCTGTTCGAATACCAGAAGAAATCAAAGGAATATTTCTTTAATCGATTTTATTAAAACAACGTATACGTGCGAAATCGAATACTAATCGCCTTTTCCATTCTCATCTGTATTTTATGGAGTACTTCTTGTAGAAAAAATTTTGAATACGCACCTAGCGATGGTAATCTGTCTTTTTCAAAAGACACGGTTTATCTAGATACTGTTTTCTCTTCAATAGGTAGTAGCACTTATACCCTCAAGGTATTTAATGATACAAAAGATGATATCATCATTCCCAATATATCGCTCAAGAATGGCCAAGAAAGTTTTTATAGATTAAATGTTGATGGTGTTGCTGGTAAAGAATTTAATGACATTCCAATTTATGCCCAGGATAGCTTATTTATTTTAATAGAAACAACCATTAATATCAGTGATGATACCGTGAAAGAATTGCTTTACACCGATGCTATTCAATTTGATAAGGAACCATTTCTGCAATCGGTAGAGTTGGTTACGCTGGCTAAAGATGCTATTTTTCTTTACCCAAAAGGTAATTCGGAAGTAGAAACTAAAGCCATTAATCTATATACAGATGATGCAGGAAACCTTATAACTATATCTGGTTTTGAACTTATGGATGAAGAGCTATACTTGACCAATAGTAAACCTTATGTCATTTACGGTTATGCAATTATACCTGATACGAAAGAATTGAAAATTGATGCAGGAACACGAATTTATTTTCATAAAAATTCAGGTTTATTAGTTCAAAATGGCGCTAAATTAATAGTGAATGGCACACTAAGTGAAGATAATATGGCATTAGAAGGAGAAGTTATTTTTGAAGGAGACCGACTTGAACCTGAATTTGCAGAAATCCCTGGTCAATGGGGAGGTTTATGGATTAGCAACGGCAGCTCAAACAATTCCATTAACCATCTAACCATTAAGAATGCAGAAATAGGTTTATTTGTTGAAGGGCTTTCAAATGACACTGAAACTACTTTAATTCTTGCAAATAGCAAGATTTATAACAATACCAGATACAATTTATGGGCAAAAAATACCATATTAGAAGCTACAAATATAGTGCTAGGCAATGCAGGTAGTTCATCCTTATTGATAGAAAATGGAGGTAATTATACTTTTATACACTCAACGATCGCTAACTACTGGAATAAAGGGTTTAGGTATACTACTGCATTAGAAATAAAGAATGACAGTCAAGAAATTGGTTTTGACCTTGAAAAAGCTGACTTCAAGAATTGTATTATTGATGGTAACCGCCAAAATGAGATAAGCTTAATATCAGATAATCAGAATAGTTTCAATTTTAATTTTTTAAACTGTTTTATCAAATACACCCAAAACGATTTGTCTTCACCGATGAATAATCTATATAATTTTACAAATTCAGAATTATATTCAGACATCATACTGAAAGGCGAATTAGACTATTTTCTAACAACAAAAAATGATTTTAGAATTGGTTTAGACTCAGATATTATCAATAAGGGAGATTTAGATGCTGCTAATTATAGCCCTCTGGATATCCTAGGAACACAAAGAATACCTGCTCCAGATTTAGGTGCTTTTCAAGCTATTGAAAAAGAATAATGTCAATATAGTGATATAAATTGAGAGAATTTTCTCTCACAAGCCCTATAAACAGGCATTTTAATAAAGAGTCCTCCATTTTTATAAGGACATTCTTGGTGAGAGTTGTTTGGTCTATATCTAATTTCGTATTAGACACTATATCTTTTGAATTATACGTACACCATAATTGATTCTGATGCAGTTTCAAATTTGCAGTTACATGCTTTTTTGGATGAGTATGGTGACTTTGAATGTATAAACACGACGACCAACCCTTCTGATGGATTAAACGATATTTTGAAATACACTCCAGATATTGTTTTCATAAATCTTAATAATGACTATTCTTCCATTTTTTTAATGGTGATGGAGATTCATCAATATACGAACCAACTTCCTATATTAATTGGCATAGCTTCTACTAAAGATTATGCCTATGATGCCATTAAAAATGGTTTTTTTGATTATTGGCTTCAGCCTTATAATGAATTCGATATACGTAAGTCTTTATTAAAGCTTAAAAAAAGGGTGCCAAAAGAAAAAGCACCGGTTACGCTATGCTTAAAATCTTACAACGACTTCCAATATCTGAATACCAATGATATTCTTTACTTGAAGGCTGATAATAATACCACCGAATTTTTTATGAAAGATGGTACAATTACGAATGCCTTTAAAACGTTAAAGACCTTTGAGAATGCACTGCCTAATAATTTTATGCGCATACACCAGAGTTATATTGTAAATACCACGTATGTCTCTAGAATAAATTTCGGGAAATCGATATGCGCTTTAAAAATGGTAAATGAACATATACCATTTTCAAAAACCTACCGAGAAAACATGGATAATCTTAAAAACATCCTCTCAAAGAATACACTTTCTTCACAAAATTAAAGAATTCTCTCACAATCGGTTCATATACTAGCAGAACTAGGTCACTTACTTAAAGTAAAGCAATTTACTTTAACTACTCGCGTATCGGTATTACTTTGGTAGTATAATTAATCAAAACTCCCCTTAAACACAGAGAACATGAAAAAAGTAACAAGTATTTTAGCAGTAGCAGTAATGGCATTAGGAATGGCAACGTACGTAATAGAAAACACTGCCAGTGAGTTTGATTTCATGAATGATATCTCAAAGGCATTATCTTGTAGTGATTGTGACTCTACATTACCTCCAAGAAAAACTAGTACGCTACTAAGCTAGACTGGCATAATAATATTTAAAAAAGCCTTTAACAAGTATGTTAAAGGCTTTTTTTATACCTTGGTTTGTAAGAAAAATTAAAAAACCAGTTTTTGATTAAAAGATATTTTACCTTAATTGTACTAGTACATTTTTTTAGTAGTTGTTCAGAAACTGAACCTACAAAAGTTGTATCTCCTATTGCCATTGAAACCGATAGTGTTAGTTTATGGATTCTAGAAAGTAAAAATCCAAAATCTACTGAACCACAAAAAACAACGGTTTTAAAAAAGGCTTATCAATATGCATTGAAAAGTCCCTCCGACTCTTTAAAGGCACATTATTTTTCCACACTTTCAGTAAATTTATATTTAACAGGAGACAGTACATTATATAGAAAAATAAACAAACAAGCTATTTTTCTAAACCAAAAACAAAACGATTCTTTATCTATAGGAAATGCGTATTGGGATTTAGCACTTTTTTTTGATAAATACTCGGTAAAGGATAGTGCTTATTATTCGTATTCAGAGGCACAAAAAATATTTGAAAATAGTAAAGAGAAACAACTTTCTGGTAGAATGTATTTGGAAATGGCAAAAATACAATCGGATTTAAAAGATTATGTTGGCAGCGAAACGACCATTACCAGAGCAATCGAACGCTTTAAACCTTTAGATGATAATTTGTTTTTATATTACAGTTACAATATTCTTGGCATTTCTTTAGGTGGTTTGGGAGAAACTGAAAAATCTCAATCGTACTACAATGAAGCCCTTTATTATTTAAAACAAGGGAATTATGCTAAAGTCGCAGAGGTAAGAATCATAAATAATATTGGCGTTGTCTTGAGAAACAATAAACAATACAAAAAAGCGATAGAAAATTTTAGGGCAGTTTTAAAAACAGATAGTCTAGAAATAAAAAATCCAGATCTTTATGCCAAAGCATTAAGTAACTTAGCATCCAGTAAATTATACGATAAAGACACTTTAGGTGTAAGAAAGCTACTGTTAGAGTCTATAGAAATTAAGAAAAAAGAAAATCTCACTGCCAGCTTAGCAGGATCTTATTTTAATTATGCAGAGTACAAAGCCTTTGCACATGATACGTTAGCCGCAATTACAAATGCAAAAATTGCCGAGGAGTTATCATTAAAGAGTGATAATAATGAACGATTATTAGAAGTTTGGCCTTTTTTAGCAATAGTAGAGAAAAAAAATGCGCCTAACTATTTTCAAAAATATATTCAACTAAATGACAGTCTTCAAAAAGAAGAACGAAAAATACAAAATAAATTTGCCCGTATTCGTTTTGAAACTGATGAATTCATTGCTGAAAATGTAGAGCTAGAGACTGAAAAAGAAATACTATCCAAACAAAAACAAATTTGGATAGGTATTGCAGTTGGTTTCTTTTTACTTGGGCTATCAGTTTATATCATTATTAATCAACGCGCTAAAAACCAAAAACTTCGTTTCGACCAACAACAACAAGCCAATAATCAAGAAATTTTCAATTTAATGTTGATGCAAAAACAGAAAGTTGATGAGGTAAAACGTCTAGAACAGAAAAGAATATCAGAAGAACTACATGACGGTGTTTTGGGTAAAATGTTAGGCGCTCGTATGGTTTTGACCGGTCTAAACAAAAGAGCTACCGAAGAAGCCATTCAAGAGAAGTCAAAGGCTCTTGGTTCTTTACAAGAAATAGAACACGAAATACGCTCCATTTCGCATGAGCTAAGCCACAGTGCATATCAAAAAATCAACAATTTCACTGATTCAATCGAATCATTACTATCTGGTGGGAACAAAAATATTAAAACCATATTTAATTATAATGAAGATGAAAGCTGGGATAGTTTAGAGGGTACTATCAAAATTAATGTGTATCGTATTATTCAAGAAACATTTCAAAATACCATAAAACACGCGAATTGTACTATTTTCGAGATAACATTCTATAGAACTGATGATGTATTTAATGTAATCATGAATGATAATGGGCGTGGTTTTAATATAAATAAAGGTAAAAAAGGAATTGGTATAAGAAATATTACCTCTAGAATAAATAAACTAAATGGTACGTATAACGTAGATTCAGTTGAAGGCAAAGGCACTACCATTTCACTACAAATACCAGTTAATAAGAATTTGAATAATACTACTGATAATAATACTCAATATAAAAACGTTTAGTAAATTACAATAGAATCTAAATCTAGTATATGAATACTGTACGAATCTTAGCGGTAGATGATCATGAAATGACCACTTTGGGGTATAAATATATTCTTGAGGATTCTGATTTTACTGATTTTAATGTAAAAGTTGAAATAGCAAAAAGTTTTGAAAAAGGTAAAAGTAAGATTGAAATATCTAAACGTGCCATACCCTATGACATTATCCTATTAGATATTCAGTTATTTTCACCAGAGTCTAAAGACCCAAGAACAGGTATCGATTTAGGTATTGTGGCTAGAAATGAAGTGCCTAACTCAAAGGTTGTTTTCATGTCTTCTTACAGCGATAATTATAGAATTAATAATATTTTTAAAACAGTGAATCCTGATGGATATATGGTAAAATCTGAGATAGATGAAATGTCTCTAAAAACCATGGTAGAAACCATCATGAGTAAATCACCGTACTATACCGCTAGTGCCTTAGCGGCTATTAGACGTAGAATGGCCAGTGATATTGTAATAGATGATCAAGATCAAAAGATTCTGTATCATCTTTCACAAGGTATACATACTAGAGATATTGCACCATTAATAGGCTCAGCCAATACCACAGTTGAGGCAAGAAAAAGACAACTCAAGGCACTTTTCGACATCAAAAATGGAAATGATTTAGCCCTAATTAATGAGGCCAAAACCCGTGGATTTCTTTAAAATCCACTAATTTTTTAACTTATTGATTGTCAATTAGTTAAAAATATTTCTATTATTTTATAAGAATATCCTCCAAATTTATAAGGTTTTCCTGATGTGAAATAAATAAGGTTAAAAGTATCTTTATAAAAAGAAAAATTTAAATACTAGCCTTACATGCCTTTTAATATCGACGATTTTTTAAAAAAGTCATTAATCAATTTAGATTACACTAAAGAGATTATTGGCATAGATGAATTTCTAAAATCTTTAGAGTTTCATTATTTTTCTAATATCAAATTAAAACGAAAAAGCTGCACTCAAAATTCTGTTCAGATGGTATTAGAAGTGAACTGCAATATAGAATTACTAGAATTATTCACTAATTTCAATACTGGTAGATGGGGCACAAGTATTAAAAATGGTTCGCCACTACAGTATAATTTAGAAATTTTAAATTCGAGAAACAATTGTAATGTTGATATCGAAGAGCTCACCATATTCTTGAATGATACCAGCATTGTAATAAAACGTATTTACAATAATAGTATAGCATCACAATTCAATGACATATTAAAGCAAATTGCTTGCAACTATATCTTCTTAACCAAGGGTCTTACTCAAAAACCTTATGAAATCTTTGTCCCCATATTTGAGGATAGTATAGACAATTTTGAGTTAGAAGATGATCAGTCGAATATACTTCCGAAATCGTACAGCGAATTTTGGGGTATTTACTTAGACAAAGAAGATGAAGCTTCTATTTTTGATGTACAAAGAAATACCTACATTACAGGTAATCTAGAATTTTTATCTGAATAAAAAATCAAATAAATACTAGGCGTTAAAAATTGGCCTAGTATTCATCATTGCATTCACTTTACCTTTCACTTCTGAGATAACAGCTTCATTTTCTGGGTTAGTTATAACCTGATCAATAAGATCAACTACTTTTTCCATATCACGTTCAACCAAACCTCTTGTTGTAATTGCGGCAGTTCCGAAACGAATTCCTGATGTTACAAATGGAGATTTATCATCAAAAGGTACCATATTCTTATTTGCAGTAATATCTGCAAGCACCAACGCTTTCTCAGCATCTTTACCTGAAATATCTTTATTTCGTAGGTCAATAAGCATCATATGATTATCGGTGCCGCCAGATATAATATCATATCCTCTTTTTACAAATGCTTTTGCCATAGCATCAGCATTCTTTTTCACTTGTACTATATATGAGCCATAAGCGTCAGTTAACGCTTCACCAAAAGCAATTGCTTTACCCGCTATAACATGTTCTAAAGGACCGCCTTGGTTACCAGGAAAAACAGCCAAATCTAATAAAGCTGACATTTTTCTAAGATTTCCATTTTTTAATTTAATACCAAACGGGTTCTCAAAATCAGACCCCATCAATATTAATCCCCCTCTAGGTCCTCTTAAAGTTTTATGTGTCGTCGTCGTTACTATATGACAATGAGGAATAGGATTATTAAGTAGACCTTTTGCAATTAACCCTGCTGGATGAGAAATATCAGCAAGTAAAATAGCATTTACACTATCTGCAATTTTACGAAAACGTTCAAAATCCATATCTCGCGAATACGCTGAGGCACCGGCAATTATCAACTTAGGTTGTTCTTTGGTCGCTATTTCTTGAATCTTATCATAATCTAATCTACCTGTTGCTTTATCCACTCCATAAAACACAGGGTTATATAATCTACCAGAAAAATTTACTGGAGAACCATGAGTTAAGTGTCCACCATGCGACAAATCGAAACCTAAAATCTTGTCTCCAGGCTGTAAACATGCATGATAAACAGCAGCATTTGCTTGCGAACCAGAATGCGGCTGAACATTCGCATATGCAGCCCCGAAAAGTTCCTTAGCTCTATCAATGGCCAATTGCTCAACTTTATCCACAACCTCGCAACCACCATAATAACGCTTACCAGGGTAACCTTCAGCATATTTATTGGTAAGCACAGAACCCTGGGCTTCCATTACCTGCGGACTAGTAAAGTTTTCAGAAGCGATTAATTCAATTCCATTAATCTGACGTTGTCTCTCTTCTTCAATAAGATTAAAAATCGTGGTGTCGCGTTGCATGTTGCTATTTCTTTTAAATAAGATGCAAAAATACAAATAAGAGTACTTAATGAAATAAAAAAATGAATAAACCCATAACTTATTTATTAAAATTAGTTAATAACTATACCCTATTTATATACATGATAAAGCAATCCAATGTGCAGCTTAACGAAAATATACTATTACTCATCCCTTTGCGTTATGATAAAAGCCTTTTATGGCACGGCTGTTGAAATAGCTTAATTAAATTCTAAAAATATTAGACATGAAAAAATTTCTACTATTTGGTTTTATAGGCCTACTACTATCTTGTAGCGGGGTTAAGAAAACACAGGAAGCTCTGAACTCTGGTAATTATATGGCAGCTATTAATAAAGCTGTTGTAAATATTGCAGAGAATAAGACCAAGAAAAGTAATCAGACATACATTGTACTTCTTGAAGAAGGTTATCGCAAGCATACCGAAAGGGAGCTTCAGCACATTAAATTTCTTAAAAAGGATGGTAATCCTGCAAATTTTGAAGAGATATTTAATACATATGACCGACTTAAATCGGTTCAGGAAAGTATTCGACCGTTATTACCATTATATATTCAAGATGAAAATAGAAAGGCGCAATTCAGCTTTAAAAATTATGACGATGAGTTAATTGCTGCAAAGCTAAATTTATCTGAATACCTTTATAACAAGGCAACGACCTTATTAGATAACGCAAATTATAAAACTGATTATAGGATTGCTTATAGTGATTTAAATTATTTACAAGAACTAAACCCAAATTATAAAAACGTTGTTGCTAAAATTGATGAAGCTTATCAGAAGGGGTTGGATTATGTTATTGTAGAAATGACAAACAATACCGATAAGGTAATACCAAGAAGACTAGAAGATGAACTTTTAAATTTGAATACCTACGGATTAAATAATCAATGGACGGAATATCATACGAATAGAATTCAAAATCAAATCTATGATTATCAAATGGAGGTTTCTTTTCAAGACATCAACATTTCTCCTGAACAAATTAGTGAGAAGCAGATAAGTAAAGAGCGTCAAATTAAAGATGGATATGCATTTGTTGAAGACCGAAATGGTAATGTTGTTTCCGATAGTTTAGGTAACAGTGTAAAAGTTGACAAGTTTAAAACTGTAAAATGTGACTTCTATCAGTTCACTCAATTTAAAAGCGCTCAAGTTACAGGAGTAGTAAATTTTATAGACTTAAAAAAACAACAGAAAATAAATCAATATCCATTATCCAGTCAATTTGTATTTGAGCATATTTATGCCAACTACAATGGCGACAAAAGAGCTTTAGATAATGATTTGGTTTCACTTTTACAGTTGGCAAGGGTTCCATTCCCCAGTAATGAACAAATGGTATATGATGCCGGCGAAGATTTAAAGAACAATCTTAAGAATATTTTGAACAAACAAAGTTTCAACTAACAAAAAAGCCCCGTGAAAACGGGGCTTTTTTTATATGTATTGTTCTAATTTTATATCAGATATCGATCCGTGAGAATCATGTACTACCACTACCCCATTTTTAACTATCAATAATTGGGGCGATTGGTGCATCACTCCAAATACAGAAGCCACTTCGTGTGACACATCTCTATTTGCAAGCAAATCCAAAAAATAAAAATCCATTTGACCTTCCTCTAATCCATAGCCGCTTTTAAACATGTTTAGTACCATTCTACTAATACCACAAGAAGTAGAATGTTTAAAAATAACCTGAGGCCTTGCATTTGATTGTTTCTTAATATCTTCTAACTGTGCTATCGTATTCAAAGGTTTCCACGGAATCTCAGAAACTTCCTTTCCATCCTCATCCTTAGACCCTCCAAATATTCCACTAAATATTCCCATAAATTTCTTAATTTAAATTGACCATTTAAGCAAAGTTACATCTGACTAATTGTCACTTAACTTGCTCAAATCCAAGACACTTTGTCTTGCTATTATAATTGGTAAGATTCTTGAACATTATATTTCAAAAGTATTACAAATAACTAAAACTATAGAAAATGAATATAAATAATTTCACCATAAAGTCACAAGAGGCAATTCAACTAGCCCAGCAGATTGCCCAAGAAATGGGTCATCAGCAAATAGAAAATGAACATGTTTTTAAAGCACTTACCGAAGTTGAAGAAAATGTAATGCCTTTTTTACTTAAAAAATTAGGCGTCAATTTTAATTTGGTACAACAAATATTGGAAAAGGAACTTACTAGTTTCCCAAAAGTGGAAGGCGGTGAGTTGCAATTTTCAAGAGAAGCGGGCAAAACTCTCAATGATGCTAGTATAATCGCCAAAGATATGGGCGATGAGTTTGTTTCTTTAGAGCATTTATTCTTAGCAATATTAAAATCTAAGAGTAAAATAGCTCAAATATTAAAAGACCAAGGAGTTACAGAAAAACACCTTAAAACAGCTATAGAAGAATTGCGAAAAGGTGATAAGGTTACTTCACAAAGTGCCGAAGAAACGTATAATTCTCTACAGAAATACGCTAAAAATCTAAATGAGCTAGCGGATAGCGGTAAATTAGACCCTGTAATTGGTCGCGATGAAGAAATTAGAAGAATACTTCAGATATTATCTAGAAGAACCAAAAACAATCCAATTTTAGTTGGTGAACCTGGTGTAGGTAAAACTGCAATCGTCGAAGGTCTTGCCCATAGAATCATACAAGGCGATATTCCTGAAAACCTAAAAGACAAGGTTATCTATTCTTTAGATATGGGTGCACTAATTGCAGGCGCGAAATATAAAGGCGAATTTGAAGAACGTTTAAAATCGGTCATTAAAGAGGTTGTCAGTGCTGACGGAAACATTATACTCTTTATAGATGAAATTCATACGTTAATTGGTACCGGTGGCGGTCAAGGTGCTATGGATGCCGCTAATATTCTAAAACCAGCATTAGCGAGAGGAGAATTAAGATCTATTGGGGCTACAACTTTAGATGAATACCAAAAGTATTTTGAGAAGGATAAGGCATTGGAAAGAAGATTCCAAAAAGTCCAAGTTGACCAACCGGATACAGAAAGTTCTATTTCTATCCTTAGAGGTATTAAAGAGAAATATGAAGCTCATCATAAGGTGAGAATCAAAGATGAAGCTGTAATAGCTGCTGTAGAGTTATCTCAACGATATATTACCAATAGGTTTTTACCCGATAAGGCAATTGACCTAATGGATGAGGCTGCATCTAAACTTAGAATGGAAATCAACTCTAAGCCTGAGGAATTGGATGTTCTTGACCGAAAAATCATGCAATTGGAAATTGAGATTGAAGCAATCAAAAGAGAAGATGATAAGCAAAAACTTAAAATCTTAAACTTAGATCTTGCTAATGTAAAAGAAGAGCGTAATGAAATTTATGCTCAATGGGAAAGTGAAAAAACAGTTGTTGATAACATTCAACAAACCAAGTTAGATATCGAAAACTTTAAAGCTGAAGCTGAAAGGGCCGAACGTAATGGCGACTATGGTACGGTAGCTGAAATTAGGTATGGAAAAATTAAAGAAGCGCAAGAAAATTTAACAAAATTACAAGATGATTTAGCCGCTCAGCAACACTCCGGAACCTTAATTAAAGAAGAGGTTACTAGCGAGGACATCGCAGAGGTAGTAGCAAAATGGACTGGTATTCCAGTGACCAAAATGTTACAAAGTGAACGCGAGAAATTATTGAAACTTGAAGAAGTACTTCATAAGCGTGTGGTTGGACAGGAAGAAGCTATTCAAGCTGTTTCTGATGCTATTCGAAGAAGTAGAGCTGGATTACAGGACGCAAAAAAACCGATAGGCTCCTTCCTATTTCTTGGTACTACCGGTGTTGGTAAGACTGAACTAGCAAAAACGCTTGCATCCTATTTGTTTGATGATGAAAATGCCATGACTCGTATAGATATGAGTGAGTATCAAGAGAGGCATGCTGTGAGTAGATTAGTAGGTGCGCCTCCTGGATATATTGGTTACGATGAAGGTGGTCAATTGACTGAAGCTGTAAGAAGAAGACCATATTCAGTTGTACTTTTAGATGAAATAGAAAAGGCTCACCCTGACACATTCAACATTTTGTTGCAGGTTTTGGACGAAGGCAGATTAACTGATAATAAAGGTAGGGTTGCCGACTTCAAAAATACAATCATAATCATGACCAGTAACATGGGTAGCCAGATTATACAGGATACTTTTGAAAATTCAAAAAATATACCAAGCGCAACTGAATCAGCAAGGGAAGAAGTTCTTGGCTTATTGAAGAAAACTGTACGACCAGAGTTTATTAATAGAATAGATGATATTGTAATGTTTACTCCATTAACTAAAAACAATATTAAGGAAATCGTTAGACTTCAATTAGAATCTCTAAAGAAAATGTTGCTTAAGCAACAGATTACCTTAGAGGCTACCGAAGAAGCTATAGATTATTTGGCTGAAAAAGGATATGACCCGCAATTTGGGGCTAGACCAGTAAAACGAACTATTCAAAAAGAAGTCTTGAACAATATGTCTAAATCACTTTTAAGTGGCGAGATAAAAGCCGATAGTGTTGTC
>TARA_R110000765_G_scaffold53051_2_pt1 | contig 13141 bp, 21 predicted proteins | sample TARA_R110000765 | Tara Oceans TARA_R110000765 (sample SAMEA4398168) | marine metagenome | biome: Polar Biome; feature: [MES] marine water layer (ENVO:01000295) within the mesopelagic zone...; material: water (ENVO:00002006), including particulate matter (ENVO:01000060) such as...... | reverse complement strand
TCAATCATAGACTTACGCATCCAGAACTCAACGAAAGGTTCCCATTTAACATCATTACGAGTTAGTGGTAATTGATTACGTCTTTGTGGAGCATATACTAAAATATCTAAAGCTTTACCTGAATTGTCTCTCAACATTTTATCATCAGCCCATTCTGTAATTTTGTGCTCATAACCATATCCTGAACCTAATGATTCAAACATTGTTATTTTCTCACCTAATCTAGGAAGACCTAATAAATCTTGATCAAATTCTCCAATTGCAGCATCGATCAATTCTAGCTCAATACCTGGCTGTAAGAATGTAGATGACATAAAATCTACTGTTGGATTATCACTTACAAGTGTAACTGAATATAACCAACCAGCATTCCAAGGCTGTGGATCTTTTATCACATATAGACGTGGTCCATATTGACGTGTTCCTACAGAAATGATAGCGTTTTTAGAAAATTCATTTGTATCTAATACAAGTTGAAATTCTTGACCATCAATACCTGGTTTAGCTAAATCAGATGTAGTTGCTGGAATATCAATGATTTTTGGAAATTTGTATGGTACAGCGATGTCCCATTTCCAAGAGTCACTATTCGTATCAATGAAGTACGGTGTGCTCTTATTAATCATATCTAAGAAATCATTGCTATACAATGATGATTGAGTATACAGACTGATAATTTTCTTATCATAATCTGCAGGCTCTGTTGAGTGGAAGCTTTCCAAGTGATTTGCATCTGTCAGTTTCCCTACAGCACGCTTATCCATGGACGCAACTCTCGCATAAGTAAAACCAGTTAATCCTGGTATAGTTTGAACGTTTGACATGTTATTCGTTTATTAATTATTAATTACTGATTATTATAAAAACCACGATGGGGCTTTAGATCCTTTTTTATTTGACTTGTTACTTTTACTTTTTGTAACTTGTCTAGCGACTTCCCCAAATAATTTGTTTGCCTGTTTAGAGGCACCCTTTCTTTGTATGGTAGATAACGTAGGATCTTTTTCTAAAACTTTCATTAAAAGTCCAACTTTTACTTTCATTTCATGATTTTCAGGTCTTTTTAAATCTAAAATAGCACGATCAAAATCAGTAAGGTTTTCTCCAGCAGGAGTTTTCCACTTATCCACTAATAGGAAATCTTGTAGTTCGTTTGCTAAATTAGAATTAATTGGTATTCCATCAAATTCTTTTTCTTCTAGCTTATTTGATAATATAGACTGAACATTTTGTATATATTGATTCTTTATATGAGTTTTTTGCTCTTGAACCTGTGCAGCTTCGTTATCTAGTTTTTGAAGCTTTTTAGCTTCTTTCTTTACTAATACTTTATGATGTCTTGTAGCAACAGTGTCTAAATCACCGTAGTTCTGCAATCTTTCAATTTCTTTACTTATGTCTTCTGGTTCAAACCCTTGATCAGATAATGCTTGTTTCATTATTGAAACTTGGTTTTGCTCTTTTGATAAATCCATCTCTGAGAAATTTACAACATTATTATATGCTCCAAAATACTCTTTAGGATCTACACCTTTTACAAAAATAGAATCAAATGCATTTTGGTAATCTTCTCCAAATTGACCAATGAAGTTTTGAACTAATTCTGTAGCTCCTTTCTTCTTCTCAGCGTTAAATCTTTCTAGAAACTCTTCTGGTGTATTAATAGAAACTTCTTCATCTTCTCCTTTATTAAATACTCCTAAGTTAAATAGATCATTTGATAAAGCAGTAAATTTATTATCATCTTCTTCTTCATCATCATCATCACCAAGTTCATCTAAATCCTCACTCGCTTTCTTTAAAGCATCATTTGGAGGATCTATCTCAGTATCATCTTCATCATCTTCTTCACTATCAGTTAAAAAATCAGCGATTAATGATTCCCCTGATTGTTTTTCTTCATCAGTTTTACCATCTACACTTTTAGGAGGTGTGATATCTTTTCCTCTTAGAGGATCATCGTTTGTTTCTTCTTTTGGACTTTCTATTTCGTTTACTATGGCTGTAACATCTTCAGGATTACCTGAAGCAGTTTCTGGAGCCATTAGATCATTCAACAGTTGAGCATCACCTGCTCCTGTTTCCATAGTATTTTCTATACCAAAAGGATTACTCTTGTCAGACATATGTAGTTATATTTTATTAAAAATTGGTTTTATTTGAATAAAATTAGAATAACACTATGTATCTACAAAGGATATTTCACTTTTTTGTAAAATATTTATGCATAATATAGCATTAACTTTTTTAGTAACTAACTGGGTTAGTTATTTTTTTCTTCCTTTTGCATTCATTTTAGCAACAGCTAAATCGTTTGCTTGGTTATCTCTAGCTAGTGATATTTTCTCTCTTTCAATTTGTAATTTTTGTTGAGCTAAACTATTTTTAGAATTTATGTCAGCCATCTTACTATCATAATTTTTTCTAGCAGTAGATTGTTGAATTGATAATCTTTCTATCTCTAACGAGTCTGGGCTACCAGAGTTATCTAAATCTTGAGTTGCTGTGCCCTCTTTAGACATTGCACTTATTATAGCAATCTCTTTCTTGTTTACACGATCAAGTTCATTCTGATAGTTTTCATTAGCAGTTTTTTGAGCAGTCATTTGTTGTGCTTGTTGCATTTGAGCTTCAGCCATTTTACCTTGTTGCTCCATTTGAGCTTGTTGCTGCTGTTGAGCTGCTTGTTGTTGTTGCAATTGCTGATCTCTTAAGTCCTTAAAAGTTTTCTTCATCTCTCTCATAGACTTGGTGCTATAAAGTTCAATGATATCATATAGACTTCCACCATTTTGAATAAGTGCTTGAGACAGTTGTCTAAGCTCATTAAACATTTGTGTATCTTCTGGTCTATTTGTTGGAAACACTTTTAAATCACGAAGTTTTAATTCATTTCCATTAACTTGTACAAATGCAGATTCTCCTTCTGATGTTATATAAGAAAGGGTAGATTGAGGTTTAGCACTTTGTATATATTGAGAAGCATCTATTATTGCCTGATACAACTGACCTGTTACATATTCGTGTGCAACAAATAGAGGCTCTGTCTGAGAGTAACTCTGTTGCATAGCAGTATTTGTACCTGTAGCTGTTTCTGATGCAGCTATAGAACCCATACGCTGTCTAGACATACCTATTAGTTCCCAACATTCTATTTTCATTTGTTGAGCTAAGTTATAGCGAGATTGTATTTCTTGTGTACGTGTAAGATCTAAAGATGTAAATTGATTAAAGCTACTTGGTGCTTTTAAATTCTCTGGACTATCATCAATAAATACAACACCACGTTCTCTAGCTTCCATTTCCCACATATCTAATGCATCTTGTGCATCACCATCTTTAGGAACTGGTATATGTCTAAGTGACATCAATTGCACCTTACCAACTTCTTTTTCTAAAAGTTTATACAATTGGTTCATACAAACATTATATATAGTTTGAAAAGGTTTCATTAGATCTACTAAAGATCTTGCCTCTGTATTCTTTTGCTCATACACTGTACCTATAATTGGACAATAGTCTAATAGTTTATAAGGTTTAACATGGTAAATGTCTGGACCAATTTTAGTTCCTTGATACCATTGGTTAATCCATCCCCACTCTAAAGATACCTGTGTAGGCATATCTCCTGACTTGTAGTCTTCAGTAACTAAAGCAGATTGTTCGTTACCCATTTCATCTTCATAAATAACTTTACCTATTTTCTTTTTAGAAACCCAATAACTTCTTAAAACTACATATTTATATCCAAATGAAGATACATTACTTGTAAGTCCTAGAAAGTCACGAAGACCATCATTGTTTTCCTTCATTTCACTTTCTATAATCATCCGTGTTTGTAATACCAATGGATCATAGGTGTCATACATTACAGAGTCTTCTCCAGGCGTAACATCAGGATTTCCAAGGTTAGATTCTCTTACATTAATTAAACCATAATCTTGTATTGAGCTTCTTAAATGATCTATTTCATCTTTAGTCAAATCTGGAAAAGCTTCTATTATTTCTGATATTTCCATAACCTCAACAGTACCAGCAGCATATGCTCCGTTACTTCTTCCTGATGGATCAGATATATATTTTTTATCTGGTGTAGTTAAGAACCAAGTATTTTTTGGATTGGCTACTTCTATGTTAAAACCTAATTTAGAGTTATCCTCATAGATATGATAAAACTCTCTAGCAGATATAAGTAAATCTCTAAAAGCATCTTCACTTTTTTCTTTTATATGAAAATCTGCTTTGTTACAAGTAAGTGTATGATTTGCCCATTTTTCTGCAACAGATGTATATGAATCAAGTTCTTCTTTTACTTGCTCCATTGTAATAGCTTCTACATCTTCCATTGATATTTCTTCGCCAGACATAGCTGCTTGAGCCATTACTTGTTGCTTAACTTGATTGATTACATAAGCTTTTAATGTATCAGTTTTAAACTGTAACTCTTGAGCTTTACTATCATCATCAAAAGCTTTTACTCTGTAAGAGTCAGGTCTTTTGCTTATTTCACCAACAAGTTCATTAACTGGTGTTGTAACAATTGAATAATGTTTTACATATCCAGGAAGACCTAAGTCCTTCTCTAGCATATCTGTAAAACTTTTAACTTCAGGTTCGTCTATTGCAAAGTCTTCTCTTCTTAGAATACCTTTCATCAAATCATAGTTAGGTACAAATGTATCTTTATTCCTAATATATTCTGCATAAGCTTTATTAGAAAAATAGTCCATGGTATTTTTTATCCAACTATCATCTTCCTTTTGCTTTTTTGTTTTAAACTGATCAGGGAAAATGTTTAAATAAGCATATCTAATGTTTTCCTCTTTTGTATATCTAATAATGGCCATTATGAGAATATTTTATGTTTAGAGCTGCTAAATACACCTCTAGATTTTGTAAATAATTTGTTTTTTTTGTTCTTATGCATAGCTGTTAATCTAACATCGTCCTGTGCTCCCACCTTTCCAATAATTGGATCTAGTTTCATAGCAAGTCCTATAGCTAACTCAGCTGCAATAATTCTATCAAAGTTACCTGTTTCATTATACTGAATCATTTCTTCTAGTAATAATGGATCAAGTATTTTAGCCATACCTTTAGTACTAGATATAACCTCACCATCTTCATTAACTTCAGAAGCTACAATTTCTTCTGAATATTTCTTAAGACATCCATGTAAGAAGTCTCTAATCTTTTCTGATGATCTATGTATACCAAAGTCACGTCTTACAGTAGTATTTGGTACAATTTCTTTTAACCAATTTGGTTGTCTCTCTAAATACTGACTATCTCCCTTAGCGATCATGTGATCAATAAAAGATATTTCATCATTCTCACACAATGTTCTTGCGTTAAAGTATTTAATGAGGTAACGAGCTTGATTTTCCCAAGTTTCTTTCTTATCAGGACGTGCACAGTAACTTGCTACAAACATATCCTGATATTTTTCACCAGCTATAGCATGCATCCTTTTATATATGTATACAGAACCTAATGAGCTACTATATGCAGACTTACCTTGTCTATATGGATCCACCCCAGCTACATATAATCCATATGGTGGGTTTTCTATAGGAAATTCATATATCACTACAGGAGCATCTTTTAAGTCTGTATGCTTTAACGGAAAGTTGCTTATAGGCATCTTATCTGTAAACTCATGCTTCACTCCTTCTCCATCATCAAATAGTATAACAGGTGTACCTGTTCTTTCTCCTTGTAATAGTCTAGTTTTTTGACGCTTTGCAGCTTCTAAGTCAAATATGTTCGTATCTTCATTTAAGAATATATCATCTACCTCTTGAGGATAGTACATCTTTTCTTTTAGATAAGCTAATCTATCTCCAGCCTTTTTTAACCTTTCCAGGTTATCATTTGTAATCTTATCAGCCTTTTCCTTATTAGATACCATCATAGGTATGTCATGTAAGGGCGAATCTTTTGGTTTATCTAAAAATTTACCAAGACTGCTGTCTTCTTTTGCTTCCATTCTATACTCATGACCAATAAATAACCCATGAATACGTTTATCATCTTTAGCATTGTTATATGTAAGAAAGTTAAAGTTCTCTACATCAAACATTAAGGACTTTGCATCCATAAACTTCTTCATATCCCCACCTGTACCTGTAAGTATAGGACTACAACCCCAACCAAATGGTGTTGTGAATCCTGGAATAGCTGCCTGTAAACCTCTTAAGAAGTTACCTTTACCTATCTCATCAATGATCAATCTTCTAGGCTTTGTACCTGCAATAGCTTCTTCATTGTTACCATCATCTAGGTTACGAATAAGTATCTGTGAGAATGGCATTCTTTCACCAGCTCTAGTTTTAATACCTAATGTAACTTGATTCTTCCAGTTATCTTCTACTCTTTGCCACCTCCAAGCTTTAGGTAAGAAGTTTAATCCTTTATCAATCTTATCTGTAATAAGTTTTATATCAGGAGAGTTTAGTCCTGCAATAACATTTTGTGAATTCTCATCAAACGTAGCTCCTTGTGCAATATAACTTGCTTCAATAACAGACTTTGCTAAACGTCTAATTCCTAGTATAACTAGTCCTTTCTTTTCTTTCTGTGCTCTGTCTATCTCATTAGTTACAAGCCACTCATTATCTCTTAGTAATGGATTTGCATACTTCTGGTTAATTCTACCATATTCATCAAGTATATCTACCTCTGTATGCCAAGCATTTAAATGCCAGTATAAGAAAGGGTTAATATAAGTACCATCCATCATACAACCGTTCATACTAAGCTCTTTATGAAAATTAAAGAACTCTGTGTACTCTTCAGAATCCTCATCTGGGACTCTTTTCTGGTTAATGAACCATTCGTTGTAACTTATATTATGTAGTTTCATTTACTTTCTGCTATCAGCAAAAGCTTTTGCCATTTGACCTAATTCTTGACCACCTCTTGTCTCAAGCTTCTTTTTTTCTTCTCTTTCACGTAGTTTGTTTACTTGATCAAGTAATGCTAGATAGTTCTTCATCATATCTTGAAGATATTTACCTTGTTGTTCTACTGTAGCTACAACTTGAGGAACTGCACCAGATTTAGTTTCTTTATAAGTGATTCTATCCTTAAGTTTATGTAAAGGATTGTCTTCAATATACTTTTGCCAGTTGCTTATTTGACTTTCAGCCCAATCAAGCTCTGCGTTAATGTATGTAGTTTTCTTTGCTGTTGCCATATGTTAATCTTCGTATTCATCAAAGGCTATGTTATAGAGGTTCTTTCCATCCATAATTATACTTTCTATGTCATCTTCCTGATGTGGAATATCCATATCTAAACTAGCTTGATAATTAATTAAGTTGTTATGTAGTTCTTTATCTGAGGTTGCCCATAGATCATTCATGTTTTTTGAATCTATAGCTGTAGCTATATGTTTACCTAGGGATATATCTGGATGTGATGTCTTTAACTCAGTTAATGTAGTTATAATTTTTTTGTAGAATTTCATATTAGATCATTTATATCTTCATCAGTTAGTTTTTTATTTATCTCAATTTGAGGAAGGGAATCTGATATACCTTCTTGATCCTGTTCTAATTCTAATTCTATTTCTGGAGGTGTGGAATAATACTCAGGTTTAATTGTCACCTTTATTCTATCACTCTCACCTTTAATTTCGTTTTCTTCTCCTTCTATGTCAATAAAATCCACACCATCTTCAAACAAGTCTGCTAATATTTGCATCATTGCTGTTATTGGTATTTTAGTAAGCTTTAGAGTTCTTTTTTTTGACATTCTCTTTTAGTTTTGTCTCTTCTTCAGATGACATTTCTGCTTTCCATTTGCCTGTAGGGCATTCGCAAGATAAGCATTTTGTTTTTGCTGACAGTGTACAACCACAATTTACACAATGTGCATCTGGTCTAACTGACTTGTAATTTTTTGAATGAAACTTACAACTCTCACAAATAGATGTCCTTTCAGTAGATACTTTTTCTATCTCCTTTTTAAGGTGTGCTGGGGGTATTAAATTATTCCTCCAACCTTCTATTATTTGTCCAAATTTAGTCTTCATTATTTAATTTTGACTTTAATGAATTAATTGTTAGTGTTAATGTACTAATTTTATTTTTAATCCAAGCCTCTTTTTTAGTTTGTTCTATTCCTTCAGCGACATCTTTTTCATAACCCTCTTTAAATCCTTGAAGCTTTACTAATCTCTGATTAGCTTTTCTTATATTAAAGGTGAATTTACCAAACCCACTTATCTCAACAGTATTGTTGTTTTTCAAAGCATCATTTGCACCATTAAACTGATGCATCACTACTTGGTTAATTACCTTTTCCGAGATAATCTTATCCCTCGATATCTGCTTGACTATCTTCTCTGATAGCGTCAACTTCTTTGACCTCATGTGTAAGCTTGATTACTAAATTTAAATTTTTTTTGAAATCCAATACAATCACTGGATTCACTTCTATCTTTCCATTGTTCTTTAAGAAGATGAATTGCTTCTTTAACTTAGATACAATATTATTAATTGTTGCTGTTGTAGTATTATACTTTTCACAGAACTCTGTTCTATGATTAGCATATGATATACTTCCTTTCACTGCTGTAAAAGCAACAAGCTCTATTTCCCTTTTAGTAAGGTGTAAACTGTTTATTGCAGATAGTATGCTATAATACTTTTCTGCCAATGCATACTCATTAACTTGAGTGCTCTGTAGTTGTTGTACTATTTGTGTTGGTTGTTTCATATTTAGTTAGTGTTTGTTTATCCTTACCTAGGAATGTGAACAATCATGACTAGCCCACCCACCCCCAAAGATATACAATTTTTTGGATGCCAACCAAATTTTTAAAAAAACTTTTTTTTCAACATGCCCCCACCCCCCATGTGAGTAGCAAAGGAGACCCCTTCCAATTGAAACCCCACACATATAATGCAGTGTCTGGGATACCCCCTGTAATACACTGTGTAACGCTTAAAACAAAACAAAATGAGCGATTTATTAAAGTACAACGAGGTAGAGTCTAACGGTTCTGAGAGAGAAATTTTATCAACAGTTAAAGATGCAGGTGTAGGAGCTAAAATCCTATTGTCTAAAGCAAATCTTGGCAAGGAGGTACAGACTTACGCAGACGGTGGTACAGGTTACAATCGTGTGGTAGTGATGCTACGTAAGCCTGATAACACACAGCTTAAGTTAATTTGCAGTAAGCCTGTAAGTCAAGGGATTCGTAGTAAGGACATTACTCTTTCTCACTTACGTGCTTTTCCAATTGGAGAGCACATTACATTAGACGGTACAGCAATACCACAAATCCAAATGCCAACAGGTGCAGGCTTTGAGGAGTTTGGTAATGTTGACGGTGAGGTTAAGGCTTACCAAGCTGAGTCAACCAACCCTCAGGACTACGTTGCATTCTAATGCAATGTAATATTACAAGGGGAGTGTAAAAACTTCCCTTGATAATATACATAGGGTGGGAAATATTCATATAGGGTGGGCTTTTTAAATAAAAACATACATTCTTTGTGTGTAAAGCAATGGTAGTGTTATCCATCAAGGAAAAAAGTCCTTATTAAAACACAAACAAATAACAGATTCAAGAAGATACATATAGCATTAACTCAAACATTTGCTCTATGTATATTATAACTTTCTTCTCTATATATATTATTATTAGGGGAGCTATAAAAACTTAACGCTGTAGAGCATTGTACTAAATTATAATGGATATTAAAATTGTAAGACTTATTACTACACGTCATGATATAGTTGATTATAATAACGAGTCCTCTATAGAATCTACTATCGTAGGTATTGTAGATGTAGATGAAGATATTACTGACTTAATAGATTTGTATCATGATACTTGGAGAAGATTCTGGGATAGTGAGAATACACCTGAAGAGTATAAAGGTGCATGTGAGGAGAAAATAGAAACGGAAGTGGTCAAATTATCTACTGTACAACAATTAGTATGGGAATATAAAAGACAACAAGAAGAGTATAGGTTTGCAGCTGGTGAAGAATTCTTAATGTAATAAATAAATAAATAATTAAATAAATAAATACAAGTGTTATGGCATATAATATTAGAGTAAACAAATTGTTAAAAGGATTGAATGTATCATTAGAAGATTTTAAATTCTACATGAGTAACGATGATATCACTACTAGTAGTAAGATTAACGTTATTACTAATGGAGACATAGTTTATAATCCTAAACTAATGACTACAATAGAACTAGTTGAGATGAGAGAGTCATTATTGAAGGACATCGAAAGTAAAGAGATTTGTAGGTTATACAAACTATTAGATGAAGCTAAAGGTGAGGTTCGTAGAATAGACGAAGCTATCCTAGAAATTGAATTAAGACATTTTGAAGATGAGTCAGATTTTGAAGCATCTGAAGATTGGGAACAGATGACTTATGATGAGAAAGGACCTTGGAGTCCTAATTGGTTTAAGGAAGAGAGAACAGCATCTGAAGCACTAGAAGATCTTAAAAGAAAGATGGAGAAAGAAAAAGATGATGATCAAGACTTAAGTGGAACCTTCCCATTAACTAGACTTTAATAGTTATGGGACAGTCAATCAAAGAACAAATAGAAATAATAAAAAACCAAAGATTCATTAATAGATATATACAAATGGCAGATCAAAATTTAGTTACAGGCTACAGAGTAAAAGACAAATCATTAAATGCTCATTACAATACCAATTCTGATTGGTTAGAGAGAAAAAAGATTCCTAGTGTTACATTTACTACTAATAATAATATTCAAATACATGATGATAGTGATATTACTTATCTTTACGATGATAGAATTCATGAATTTAATCAAGCTTACCAAGAAACTAACGAACATCTAGAGAAATAATTATGTCAGAAGATCCAAAAGTATTAGAGATGGTAAGAGAGACCTTAGAAGAGTCAGTCATGGTGTTAGCTATGCCTTATAGTGAGTTAAAAAGATTAGAAAGAATGGATATAAAAACCATTAGAGATTTCAGAGACTTTGACTTTGTTAAAGAAGAAGAAGATGAATCATTGTTAGATGCACAAAAGCACATCCAAACAGTATTCTTTGAAAGAGAATGGAATGATATTGAAGAACCAATTAATTAATAAATAAATAAAAATGAAAAAACTATTATACCTAGTTGTATTGATGATATTAGTATCATCATGCAGAGCACAATGTGGTGCTAGAAAAACAAGAAAGAGTAATAAATATTACGGAACAATAATAAATACAAACATAAATAAAACAGTTATATCATGATTAAATTAATAAAAAACTTAGTTAGTAAAAGCAAACAAAGTAATAATAAGGGTAACGCCATGTTATCATTAAATCTTTATAAATCTAAAAACACATGGATGTTTGACGATGAAAGATTTAACATTACAGCAGAACCATTTGTAATGGGGATGTCTGAGATAATTAGTGATTTTCTACCAAAGGAACAAAATGAATGTTTAGCTACATTTAGTTTAAACAACTTTCCTGGTGCAGAAGAATTAACTTTAGATAGAGAAGAAGCAGATGGTGGATGGTATACAGTAACTAAAAGTTCAATTGATCAAAATCTTGGACTATCTGGTTGGTTGTGTCCTGTTACAAGAGTTTACCTCAACGGAATACCTAAAAATATATATTATAACGTAAAATAAAATCTCATGAACACATCAAAATCAGTACTAGTATTTATATCAATATATTTCATGCAATGGATTATATTATCAGGAATTGTAACATTTACATCAGGCATGTTATTTAAAGAAGCTATTGTTACTACACCAGTAGGAGTATTTATGATACTCTTAGGATGGATTGTACCTTGCATAGTAGCATTAGACTATCAAGAATGGTCAAATAAAAAGAGTCATCAGAAGAATATAGATAGAGAATGGCAAAGAACAGAGGCGAAATGGAATAAAGCTGAAATCAAATAACAAATGGTAATAGAAAGAAAAAGTATCCTATCAGGCAAAACATCTAGTATGGACTTACCAATTACACAGTTACAATATGACTTGTGGAGAAATGGTATGCTAATACAAGACGTTATGCCTGAAATAGGTGTAGAACAAAGAGAGTTTTTAATAACAGGAATGACTAAAGAAGAACAGACGTCATTCTTTAATAAAGACGATGATGAGTAAAGAACATGAAATATTATATAGTGCACCATTATTTTACCCTTCAGCAAGAGAATGGATGTGGGACTATTGTATGTACTTAGGTCCTTACACAGATAGTAAAGGAACCAATTTTGATTTAGGTGTCTATTTTAAGGATGATAAAGTAAACAGCTTTGCAATAGTTGATGGAAATATACCTGGTGATTACCTTTCAGGAGATTGGAGAGATTATAAAGATCGTGGATCTTATAGACGTGAATGTTATATAGAAACAGCACGTAGAGTTAAAGAGTTGAACTTAATAAAAACAAAAGATGAATAAATATATAATTTTAATATCACTAGCACTAGCTAGTTGTGCATTGACAGGTAATAGTGAACCAACTACAGTTGTAGCTACAATATATCATGCTGTAAAAGGTCAAACAGATAGTACACCATTTATTACAGCAAGTAATTCAAGGATAAATCCAAGAAATCCTGCAGGACATAGATGGATAGCAGTTAGTAGAGACTTAGAACCTCTTGGTTTTACATTTGGAACTAAAGTTTGCATACAGAATGCTGGTAAGATGAATGGTGTTTGGACTGTACAGGATAGAATGAACAGAAGATTCAATCATAGAATAGACTTTCTTGTTAATACAAGCATGAGAGGTGGTAAGTGGAACAATGTTAAGATAACTAAATTATGATAGCAGGTAAATTTACTAGTTACACATGGGTATATAAAGTTATTACTAGCTGTGAAACAGAAGCTCATCTAGAGAATGCTGAAAATCTAATCACTAACTTTGATAAGTTATATAAAGATGATTACTTAAGAAAGATATTAGTAACTCACTTAGGAGATAGATGGATGTATAGTTTATTAAATCACAAATTATAATGGAAGAACAAATATTTGAATACTTAGATGCACTACGTGGTAGTGGAGAGACTAATATGTTTGGAGCAGGACCATATTTACAAGCAGAATTTGGAATAACACCAAAGGAAGCTAGGAAGCATGT
>TARA_R110000765_G_scaffold15201_2_pt1 | contig 13162 bp, 10 predicted proteins | sample TARA_R110000765 | Tara Oceans TARA_R110000765 (sample SAMEA4398168) | marine metagenome | biome: Polar Biome; feature: [MES] marine water layer (ENVO:01000295) within the mesopelagic zone...; material: water (ENVO:00002006), including particulate matter (ENVO:01000060) such as...... | reverse complement strand
TAACTATAGGTAATCGGTAAAACCTTGTAAAAATATCACCGTTAGGTCACTATATTTTCGTTTTAACAATTTTACTAATTTTGTCGATTAGGAATAATTTGTTTGGACATGTACACCTTAACTTATGAGTCTACTGCAACCAATACTGTGCAGGGCATAGAAATGGAAGAGCTTTTAGAAAAAGCTCGTTTTAACAATCAACGTGATGGTATAACAGGGTGTTTAATTTATTATAATGGAGGATTTGTTCAATTATTGGAAGGTGATAAAAAAAAGATTGAAGCACTTTATATAAAGATCAAAGAAGATGATCGTCATAAAAATGTAACACTTTTCTCTGATGATGAAATTAGCAAACGGACGTTTCCTAACTGGGGCATGGCCTATTATCCAATTAACGAGAATCACGCCACCAAATATGAATTTGAACAATTTAGAAGAAATTTAAGTATGCTATCTGACTTGGTCGAACCTACTAGTTCTACTGCAAAACAATTTTGGAAGAAAATCAAAAATCTTATTTCAGATCCACCGTTGTAAGTTTCATCAACCTTAATTCTTGAATGAAATAAAATGTGTATCTCTTTAACAGCAGGTATTAATTTGTCTGCGACAATAAAAATTGTCAGATTACTGAGCTAATCATATTCATTACTAACGTACATCCTTAAATAATAACAGACTCAATTTATAATTATAGGTAGGCTAACTATTTACATAGTGAATAAAAAATTAAATAGATTTAAATAATTAGGTTTTGAGTTAGATTTTTAGTGAATAGCATTACTGATTGAAACTCCTAATTTTTAATTTGCAGTTGTGTTTTACTATAACTTTTTTATTTATAACACCTAATTTTTAAGTTTAATTGATTTATTTATAATGAACAAAGCTTTACTAAATGTCTATCTCGCAGACGATGATAGTGATGACAGAACTTTTTTTTCTGATGCACTACGGGAGATACCAATACCATCTAAAATTTTCGAATTTAACAATGGTGTTGATTTAATGGCTGATTTACTTTCTGCAACTATCGAAAAACCAGATGTTATATTTTTAGATTTGAAAATGCCTATGTTGGACGGATTTGAATGTCTTTCTGACATTAGAGACCTTGCCAAATATGCTCATACACCAGTAATCATATATTCAACTTCTTATCATCCTAAAGAAATTGATAGATTAAAAGAAATGGGTGCTTCGCTATACTTACAAAAGCCATCATCATACAATCAACTTAAGACACTACTTCATAAATGTCTTCGTTATGTAAACAGTACTGAAGGAATAAAAGTAGAACCTGAATTTGTTATTTCTATTTAAATGAATACCGTCGTTTACCAACCATCTTCTGCTATCGGTTATAGAAAACCACCAATTAGTTTTTTTTAATTCAAGTTTACTTGATTAAGGATGCCCCCCAATTTGCTTTTGCAACCAAATTAACAACTTGGCCAAATTATCTAAAAAATACAATCCTTATCAGAAAGTATAGATTTTTATATATTCTGTTTACAAAAAGCACATTACAACTTTTATATCATCATAAAACAAACTTTTTAAAATAAGAAAAGCCAGCTATAGCTGGCTTTTTCTCTAACTTAATATTTGCACTTATGCAGAAAGTGATACTTTTCTAATGTTCATTAAATATGTTTTAGGAGTACACTTATATTTATTTCTAAAAATCTTTGAGAAGTAGCTTCTACTTGTGAATCCTATAGAATAAACTATCTCAGAAATATTCATGTCTGACGTTTGAATTAATTCTTCTGCCAGAATGAGACGCTCATTTCTTATGAAGTTTGTTACCGTAGTACCTTCCATAACTTTAAACCCTTCTTGTAGTTTTGTTGGCGAAAGGCCATATTCTTTACTTAAATCTGTAACGGTATATGGAAATTCGGGTTTTCTTTTAATTGCATTTACAGCTTCCTCTATTCTTAAAAGCTCTTTTTTAGTTAACAACGTACTTACTTGACCTTCACTTTCAATATCTTGCTTACAGTGAAGAATCTCGAGAGCTAAAGTGAAATTAACAATACCTTCAATTAACAGTTTTCTAACCAATCCCTTTTGAGTAATAGCACGAATTTGTAATAACTGCTCCTTAATCTTCAGGTTAAAAGTTCCAATATGAGCACTATTATCTTCATTTAAGAACGATGTAAATAGTTGATCATACAATTCAGAACCATCATTATTTTTAACCGAGTGCTCACTATCTTGAGTCACCTTTATTACAGACAAGTTAGATTTTGTGCCCTTTCTTAATTTAATATTAATAATCTCATTTGAACCACCAACTACCACTGTTTGCAAGGCCTCTACTTTAGATATTTCTCCCCCTTTGGTAAAATTAAAATTACCTTCTAAACAATAAATAAAATACAAACTACGGTTCTCATCCAATTTCAAATCAAAATTAAAATCTTCTACCAAGTCCAAATCATATTCAGAATAAGATATACCAGAATTTAAAGAAACTGTTTGAATTCTACCTGTTCCTTTTTCGTTATCATATTGTAATATACGATCACCTTCAAAACTTGAAATACTTCCTCCTAAAATATTATTAAAGTAACTTAATTGATTATGAACTACTTGCATGATATATTGTTTATAGTGTTATTGATTAAATTATGTTCTGAGCTTTTGATGCTCTCAACAAAACCAGTAGTACTTTGATGATTATTTGCCGACCGTCTGTAATTAGCTTTCGTTCTTACAGTACCAACTCTAGCGTATTGAAGATTTTTCATAAAGACCGATTATTTGCTGTTACAAATATCACCTCTATGACGTGTTAATGTGTTACACCATTTTTAAAAGGTGTTACACAATTTTAAGACTTAGCAAAAAATATAGCTTTAATCTATACCTTATCTTAAATTAATGTTGGCAAGTATACTGTAAACTCGGCTCCTTTATTTAACTCGCCTTTTGCTTGTATTATTCCGTTATGCGATTGTACAATCTTTTTACAAATTGATAATCCTAGACCAGTACCTGAAAATTCAGTTTTACCATGTAGTCTTTGGAAAATTTCAAATATTTTCTCCTGGTACTTTTCCTCGAAGCCTATACCATTATCTATAAATTGTAATTTAACGTAACCCCCTCCGAAAGATAAAAGTTCAGGTGGTAATTCTTTATGGGATACAACTTTACTTTTTATTTGAATTTTAGATTTCGTTTCCTGATGTACGTATTTTAAAGAATTGCCTATAAGATTGGCGAATAATTGTTCGAGCTGAAATTGCACGCCATTTACAACCGGCAAAGCATCTGAAGTAATATCAGCATCCATAACGTCTATTCGCTCACCTAAATCATCTAATACATTTGTTAGCACATCATTTAAATCTATTCTTTTCGGTTGCTCTTCAACCTCATCTACTTTTGAATAGGATAGTAGATTATCAATAAGATTACGCATTCTATTAGAAGAAGATTTTACTTTCTCTAAATACCCTTGAGACCTTAAACTCATCGTGTCTTTTTCTTCTTCATTCAAGCGACTGACAAACATTTGAATTTTACGCAAAGGTTCTTGCAAGTCATGACTTGCAACACGATTAAAGGCTTCCAAATCTGAATTTGTTCTTTTTAATTCAGCATTTTTCGCTTGTAGTTTTGACTCTGCTTCTATTTGCTTGGTAACATCACGTATTACCCCAACCATATACCAATTTCCACCTTTTTGGTAACACTCCCCTATAGTATTCATATACTTCAAATCATTAGATTTGGTATATATGCGAAAAACCTGGTCGGTTTTAGCTTTACTAATTCGAGACTCATGAAAACTATTTTTTACTTTTTCAATATCATTGGGGTGTACAAAAGCTAATAAACGGTCATATTTGCTATCGAGTTCCTTAGGTTCGAACCCGAACATGCGATACACATTTTCAGAATATTTGATTTCTTCTTTACCTAAATTCCAGCGAAAACTTCCAATATTCGCCACATGTTCAGCCTCTAACAGCAATCTATTCTGTATAAATAATTGTTCTTCGTTTTTCTTTTCTTGGGTTATATCTTTTGAAAAAAGTATGATACCGTCATTCATCTTTACGGCCTTATTACTCAACCAGTACGGCTGTTTGTTAAAGAAAAATTCCTTAACGTAATCTTGATTATCTCCACTGTAATAACATTTCTTTAATATCTCAAATACCCCATTTTCTAAGTTTTTAGGATAATACTCATAGAACGTTTTACCAATAATATATTCTGGCTCTTCTTTGGTAATATCGTCTATTCGATTATTGATATAATCTATTCTAAAATCGGATATTACCTTATTATCATCAAATATTGGTTTTAAATAAGAGACTATACTATCATAACTATCTAAAACTCGGTAACTAAATAAATTAGAAATTTCAAGCTCATTTATTCTAGCTTTTAAATCGCCCTCTGGCAAATTCGATTCTTTATCGACTACATAATACACCTTAGCTTCTGTAATGCTTAGTAATAGTCCGGTATCATGACTTTCAATTTTAAAGTGCATGTTCAAATTCTTGTGACCGACCTTTTGAACAAAATTGAAAGCTTCCTGTTTTTTTGACTTTATTGCTGAATTTAAATGATTTAGTAACTCGCCAAATTCGAAAAACTTGGGCAACTCTTTTATTATCTTATGCTGAATACTTTCTTTCGTATTTCCAAAAAGTGATTCAGCTTTTTTATTTGCATATGTAATTACATAGTGATTAATGTCATTCGAATTTTCAGCATTAGGACACACAAATACTAAAGCGTCATTAGAGCCATCGACAATATTCTTAAAAAAACTATCTGATGTAATTCTTGTCATAGGTATACCTGAAATTTAAACCTCAAAAATAGATTACTGCTAAATACGTGGTATTAATTCGAATTGACTAGTGCTAAAACTAAAAAAGTTGCTCCTAACGAAACAACTTTTTTAATTCAGTCTAATATGAAAAATTATATTTTCAATAAAAAATTCTCTTTTTTGAAATCATTTAAATGATATGCCCAATTCATTTTGACCACTTGTTTCAATGATTTTTTCAATTCACTAAAGCTTGAAGGCTTTTTAATATAAATATTTGCACCTTTTTCAAAAGTTTCTTCAATATCTCTTTCTGCAGATGATGTTGAATATATGGCCACTAATAAATCTTTTAAATGGGGTGTACGACGAATTGCTTCTAAACACTCGAAACCATTCATAATAGGCATGTTCAAATCTAGAAAAACCAAATCTGGCGGATTATCAGTTTCTTGAAGCAAATACTCCATACAGCTTTTACCATTCTCTAATTGACGTAATTCTGTATTAAGCGCAATACCCTCTAATGCATCTGCAAAAAATTGCCTGTCATCTTCATCATCATCTACAAGAAGTATTTTTAATTTATTCATTTTCAAATTTCATATTGGTTGAAGAATAGTTCTTCTTATTTTTTTCTAAACTTTAAGTATTGGGTTATTGTTAACCCAGTTACTTTTTTGAATTGATTAGATAAATGTGGAACGCTACTAAAACTTAAATCATGTGCTATTTGACCTAAGCTTGTGTTTTCTAGGAGTACTAATTCCTTCACCTTTTCTATTCGCACTAATATATAAAAATTCTCTATGGACGTATATGTCTTACTAGAAAATAGATTTGAAAGATATGGATAACTGAAACCCAATTGATTTGAGAGTAGTTCTGAAATTTTCACATTTCGAATATCACCGTCATGCACCATTCTCTTTATATAAATCTTGATTTCCTCAACGATATCACGGTTCTCTTTCGTTTGAATTTTAACACCAAAATCATCAAGCTCATTAGAGATTGATTTAAGCTTCTCTTCACTTAAATCATCTAAAAACTTAATGGTTCCGTCTTGCAAAATTTCAAAATCAACCCCGGCTGCGACCATTGTTCTATGAAATAATTCATTAACCATCTTTTCAGAGTCATATATGAAACTATACTCCATTCATCACATTACAATTAATACTTCTAAAAAGTTTGTAAACTTATTGTTTTCAAAAAACATCCACTAACAAAATACGGCAAATTATTACCACTTTTGAATCCAGCCTTAAAAAATTATCCTTTTTCAATGTTTTCAAAAGCACAGTTCGTGCTATTGAAAAAAATAAAAAGTTCTTATAAATTCTAATCCATATAGTTTCCTTATAAAAAATTGAAAACAGTTTTTTTAAGATATGGCTAACTGACTACTTGGAATAATAATTTGAAATACGGCACCGATATCAGATTCACCATTTGCACTAATGAAACCATTGTGGTTCTGAACTATCTTCTTAACAATAGCCAAACCAATACCTGTGCCTATATATTCTTGCTTTGAATGTAACCTTTGAAAGACTTCAAAAATTTTCTCAGAGAATTGTTTATCGAACCCTATACCATTATCGGTTATTGTAATTTTAGCGTAGCTTATACCTGTTATTAAAAGCTTATCATCACTATCTGAACCATCTATGGTCTCCCCTAAAATTCTAATGACAGGAGGTACATCTAACTTAGAATATTTTACCGAATTCGATAAAAGGTTATAAATTAATTGACGAAACTGAAATGGGACTACCTCAAGCTTGCAGCTACTCAATACTTCGACTTTACCTTGTTTTTTAGCCAACTCTTCACCTAAATCATTTTTAACCTCATCAATAACCGTTTTTAAATCGATAAGTTCGAATGTCCTTTTTTCAGTATCGGCTCGTGAATAAGCCAAGAGGTCATTAATCAACGATTGCATTCTATTTGCTGCAGATTGTATTTTCTCGAATTTCACCTTACCTGCTTTAGATAAATTATCATACTCACGCTCCATCAATACTTCTGCGAACATTTGAATTTTCCTTAGCGGCTCTTGAAGGTCATGACTAGAAATATAGGCGAACGATTGAAGTTCTTTGTTCATTAGTTCTAGTTTTATATTGCTATCTGCAAGTTCTCTAGTACGAATATCAACTTCACTTCTTAAATGATTTGAGAAAGATTTTTGCTGTTCAATATTCATGGCAGTGCCAATAAAACCAATTAATTCACCTTCTAGTAAACGTGGAACAGCTAAAACTTTAAACCATTCAAAACCTTCTGTTGAGGCATTCTTAACTCGAAATTCCACATCAATTTCAGCTTTATTTTCTACAGCTTGAGCAAAACCAGCATACACTAAATGTATATCATCAGGGTGCACAACCTCTTTCCATACTTGCCCTGTAAAATCAGAGAAGTGCTCTATGCCTATATATTTAAGTAGCTCCTTATTTGCATATTGAACATTTATTTCGGTATCGGTTATCCATATCCAAACCGGTGACAGGTCGGCAATCTCTCGAAAACGACGCTCACTTTCACGCAAATTATTAGCTGCCTTAAAGGCTTCAGTCGTATCAGTACATAGTGTTAATACACCTGCAACGTTACCTGATTCATCTTTAACTGGGCTATAACTAAAAGTCCAATAAATATCTTCGATTCTACCATTTCTAAAAAAAGGAATGAGTTGATTTTCTCTCCAAATAGAATTTCCTTTGTCAGTAACTGATTTTAATAAAGGTGAAATATCATCCCAAATTTCTGGCCAAGCATCTTTACCGCTCATACCTAAAATCGACGGGTGTTTTCCATTTATTCCAAGACTTGGTCTATACGCATCATTATAAAAACATTTTAGTTTTTTACCCCAAAAAAGGAACATTGGAAAAGGGGAATTTAACATTATACTCATTGTTGTTCTAAGGGCTGGCGGCCAAGTTTCAGGCAGTCCTATTAGCGTTTTAGACCAATCCTTATTACGCATCAATTCGCCCATTTCACCACCGTCTTCAAGAAAATAAAAGTTTTTATTCATAATTGATATTAGATTGCTCTATCGTTAAAAGATTTCCAATGAAAATTGGATCAGCGCTCAGATAATACATACCTGTATTACAAGATTAATACAATTTTGTTTAACATATTTCAAATATAAATTACAAATAAAGCAATTCACAATTAAAAAATTAACTCAAAAAAAACAAGGGATGCTTTGGTTCTTTATGGGTTAATAATACTTCTATCAATTAAATACCTATCAAACACATTTTAACTTTCGACCTTTCCCTTTTTATTATATAAACCTCGTATACGTATTCTTCCTTTTACACAACTAATATGAAAATCTTATAAGTATATACGAATAGATTATTTTCAAGTAACATCTAAAGAATATTGGTTCATTGATTCACTATTCTTATTTTGCATTCATATACCAATCACTATCTAAAAATGACCAACTCCACCTTTCCGAAATCAGTTTTTTATTTGCTCATCTTGCTAGTAGCCAATTTTCCGAATTCTGCCATATCCCAAGACAAAGATTCGAATGAAGAGTTGGTGAAAATTTTTAAAGAGTGGCGATTATTCGAAAAACCACCTTTGAGAGATGGTGCTCCTGATTACACTGAAACAACCTTTGTTAATAGAGACCCTCAATTCAAAACTATTCAGCAAAAACTTTATGCTATTGACACCACAGGCTGGTCAATAGCAAACAAAGTAGATTGGCACATTGTCAATGCAGAAATGAATGGGTACGATTTTAACCAAAGAGTGCTTAAGCCTTGGGTGAGAGATCCTGCTTTTTATACTACCGTATGGACAGACCGTAGTGATGTACCAGCACATGAAGGTCCTGCGCACCACGCAATTTTAGATGTATGGAAATACACCTTCCCGCTCGACAAAGAAAATGGGGCAAAATTACTTGCCGCTTTAAAGGTAATTCCGGTTATTAACGACCAGGCTAAAATAAACTTAACGGGTGATGCCAAAGACTTATGGGTTGCCGGTATTCGTGATATTGAAACTCAAAGCATAAACCTGGAAGACATGAAAAGTCTTTCAGGAATAGCAGAAAATAGAAAATTAATATCCGCTATTGATGACGCTATAAAATCTACAAATAGCTTGGCCGATTGGCTTCGGGAAGAGGCTCCCTCCAAAAATGGTCCATCTGGTATTGGTAAAGAAAACTACACCTGGTATTTGCAAAATGTGCATTTAGTTCCTTTAACATGGGAAGATGAAGTCATGCTCTTGAAAAGAGAACTTACCAGAGCATGGTCTGCCTTAAAATTAGAAGAACATAGAAATCGAAACCTACCACAATTAAAAGATGCCAGTTCTCCTGAAGAATACGATACTAGGGCAAAAGCTTCCGCTAAAAGTCTTCTTACTTTTCTCGACAAAAATGAAATGGTTACGGTGAAAGATTATTTTGAACCTGCCCTTAATGAACATTTAGGTGCCTTTGTTCCTAAGGAGAAAAGAAACTTTTTTTGGATAACCGCTCATTACGATCAACGCCCATTGTACTCCCATTTTTACCATTGGTTCGAATTAGCTAGAATGGACAATGAACCAAATTCTAGAGAAATCAGAAAAGAAGCTTTACTATATAACATATTCGATTCTAGAAATGAAGGTACCGCAACGGCTGTTGAAGAAATGTTTATGGATGCCGGATTGTATGATGACCAGCCGCGCTCTAGGGAAATCGTTTACATTATGATTGCACAACGTGCGGCAAGAGGTTTGGGTTCCTTATACGCGCAAGCCAACGAAATGACCTCTGAAGAAGCTGGTAGTATTCATTCGAACTACACCCCGAGAGGATGGATGAAAACAGAAAAAGATCTATTACTTTTTGAGCAACATCTATATCTTAGACAACCAGGTTACGGCACTAGTTATATTACTGGAAAATATCTTTTAGAAAATACACTAGCAGAGTATGCGCGAATGAAAGAGTCAAAAAACGAGCCTTTCGAGATGCGTGCATTTTTTGACCAACTAAATGCTATGGGTAGCATTCCTATTTCCTTAGGCCGTTGGGAAATGACGGGAGTACGATCTTATCTTGGTCAGGAATAGCAACTAAATTGCAATTCAAATCATCATGACCAAAATAATTTCTAAAAAACTAACACGTCAAATGGGGCTCTTGGCCCTTACCGCTACAGGAGTCTGCTCTATGTTAGGTGCTTCTATAAACGTTGTTCCTTTTATGATTCAGCGCAATGTACCCGGCATAGGGCCTTACGTTCTTCCCGCATTTGCCTTTGCCGCCATACCTGCATTATTTGCAGCATTGGCCTATGGTATTTTAGCATCTGCAATGCCACGAGCTGGCGGTAGTTATATTTACGCAAGTCGTGGCTTAAATCCATATTTTGGCTTTGTTGCCAGCTTCTCTCAATGGTTCGGACTTTCTATTGTTATTGGTGTTATTGCCTATGTAACCGTACCTTTTATTCGCGACGTAACCCTAAGTTTAGGTTGGGAAGAAATTTCGAATGGACTAGAAGTTGGATGGATAAGGGTTACTATTGCCTTATCACTTATTTGGACTTTTGTCGCTGTTAACGTGCGTGGCGTTAAAAGCTATGAACGCATTTTACTCCCTATGATGTTTTTAATGTTCGCCTTAGGGGGAATTGTTATTGTAGCAGGTCTACTATATGATTCTACCGATTTTTTAACCGGACTCCAAGAAAAAACGGGACGCACTTTCGAACCTATTACTGACATACATTTTGACTGGCGTATATTCCTATCGGCAGCCGCTTTGCTTTTCTCTAGTTTTATTGGTTTTGATTCTATTGCACAAGCAGGTGGCGAAGCTAAGAATCCGACAAAAACACTACCAAGGGCTATTCTTTTAGCTATTGTTGGTGTTGGCCTTTTCTACTTCTTATTCGCTTCGGCAGTCTATCATATTGTACCGTGGAGCTTTGTGGCCGAGGAAGCTATGGTAAAAGATATTTCAGCACCTGGCCTTCTGAGTTACGTATTACCATCTGGATTGGGAATAGCCATTTTAGCAGGTGCCGCAATCGCATTGATCAATGATTTACCGGCCATGCTTCTATCGGTTTCAAGATTAATGTTCGCTTGGGCAAAAGATGGTATTTTTCCAAAATCTATTGCTAAGGTTCATCAAAAAAATAATACGCCACATATTGCACTTTTCGTTGCTGGGACAATGGCTAGCATAGGTGTTTTAGGATCGCATTATGCAGGCGATTTCTTTTTAGGTATCGATATTATGGTGACTTCTATGATGGTCAACTTTCTGCTCATGTGCATCACCTTAGTAGCGATTACCAAAGTCAATCCTGCCTTGGCAAAACAAATTTCAGTTTTAAAAAACAGGACTTTACAATTATGGATCGGGTGGCTTGGCATTTTTACACTCGCTGCCTTTTTAGGCATCCACACCTTTAAAGACTTAACCGCCCAAACCTCAGCTTGGTATTTTCACTCTACTCCTATTTGGCTTATCGTAATGGGAATAGCAAGTATTATTTTCGGTGTTAATTGGAATAGACTGAAGAAAAAGAATGCCCAATTAAAAGAATTATTTTTAAAACTTCCTGAAGAATAAAAGATGCATACAAAAATTCAACTGGCAAAAGACTTAGAGATTTCTAGAGTTGTAACAGGCTTATGGCAAATAGCCGATATGGAACGAAATGGTAACACTTTAGACCCGATAGCAACCGGTAAATTTATGGCGCCTTATTTAGATGCCGGACTCTCTTCTTTTGACATGGCAGATCATTATGGATCTAGTGAAATAATTGCAGGAACTTTTAAAAATAGTCTTAACGATAAAGACCACGTACAGCTGTTTACAAAATGGGTGCCAAAACCAGGGAAAATCACTAGAGAAGATGTCAGGGCGGCAGTTAATACAGCTCTAGATAGAATGCAACAACCATCGATTGACCTCTTGCAGTTTCACGCTTGGTATTACCCAGATGCAAGCTGGTTAGACGGACTTTTTTATTTGAAGGAATTACAGGATGAAGGATTAATTAAGCACTTAGGGGTAACCAATTTCGATGCTGCACATTTGCGTATTGCCCTTTCTAGTGGAATTCCCATTGTAAGCAATCAAATTTGCCATTCTTTAATCGACCAACGTGCAAATGGAAATATGACCACTGTATGTCGTGAATACAATGTAAAATTATTAACCTTCGGAACATTAGCAGGTGGCTTCCTAACCGATAAATGGTTGGGGAAAAATGAACCTACTGCCGAAGAATTGACCACTTGGTCACAAATGAAATACAAACGCTTTATAGATGCAGCAGGAGGTTGGACTCCCTACCAAAACCTATTGCGAACAGTAAAAAAGATTGCAGATAAGCATGATGTGTCTATAGCGAATATTGCCAGTAGATTCATTTTAGAAGGTGAAGTAGTCGCTTCGGTAATCGTTGGGGCCAGATTGGGAGAAAGTGAGCATATTAATGATAATAGACGAATGCTCGACATTCAACTTGACACTGAAGACATCGACGCCATTAAACATGCCCAGCTTCAATTAAATATGATACCTGGGGATTGTGGAGACGAATATAGAAAACCGCCATTTTTGACTGCCTCTGGCGATTTAAGCGACCATTTAGAAACCATACCAAAAGCTTTCACACCTGTCAAAACTGGAAAAAATAGAGAGCAGATTTTTAGTGGAACCGAATGGGAAGAGTTTGCAGGATACTGCAGAGCAATAAAAATCGGAAATAGCATTCATGTTTCTGGCACTACCGCTACCCATGGCAGTGAAATGATTGGCGGCAGCGATCCCGCAGCACAGGCCCATTTTATTATTGATAAAATTGAAGGTGTTATCACCTCATTCGGTGGCACACTGGCAGACGTAGTGCGTACCCGAATTTTTGTGAATCATCTCGCTGATTGGGAACTTGTGGCCCGAGCCCACGGCGAGCGATTTAAAGGCATTAATCCCGCAAATACCTTAGTAGAAGCTAAATTGGTAGGCGATGGTTATTTGGTAGAAATAGAGGCCGATGCCATTTTACAATAGTTGATTCCTACTTATTTTTCTTCCCAATTTAGGTTGCTACTTTTAATAGCGGTTTCAAATGACACCCATTCATTGGACACAAAACCAGTTACTGTTTTTGAAAATTCGGTAACTAGTGATTTTCCTTGTTCGAGTATTTCGGTATGTTGACTTGAAATCAAATTTGTTTGGGCAGCCGCTATACTAAGGGCTTCCCTAATTTTCGTATAAGGTGACGTTTCAAAAGACTGCCATGCACCTACTTGCCTTTCTGGCTTTGGAGTTTGCCC
>TARA_R110000765_G_scaffold425178_1_pt1 | contig 13173 bp, 11 predicted proteins | sample TARA_R110000765 | Tara Oceans TARA_R110000765 (sample SAMEA4398168) | marine metagenome | biome: Polar Biome; feature: [MES] marine water layer (ENVO:01000295) within the mesopelagic zone...; material: water (ENVO:00002006), including particulate matter (ENVO:01000060) such... | reverse complement strand
TCCCCTTCGGCAGAGCCACTGCCCTGGTAGGTCTTAGCCCTTAACTAGCTATAGGAGGCACCTCATGCTACAGGCTCTTATTGGCCCAGTCGCTGGGCTACTAGACAAGTTCATCGAAGATAAGGACCAAAAAGCTAAGCTGGCCCATGAAATTGGGACTATGGCGGAAAAGCATGGACAGGAAATAGCCTTAGCGCAGATTGCGTTAAACACTGCTGATGCTAAAGGAAATTGGTTCCAGTCGTCTTGGAGGCCCTTATGTGGGCATGTTTGCGTTCTTGGCTTAGCCGTAAATTTCTTGATTTCACCCATAGCTTCCGGTTTTGGGGTTATCGTGCCGCAGGCCGACATGAGCGTGATGATGCCGGTGTTGATGGGGATGTTAGGGCTAGGCGGGATGCGGACGTTCGAGCGTGTAAAAGGTGTAATAAAATGACGTTTAAATTATCGCAACGCAGTCTCGATAGGCTAGATGGTGTTGACGAGCGACTTGTCGCAGTAGTTAAACAAGCAATACAGAATACCAAAGTAGATTTTGGTGTGATCTGTGGTCTACGTACGATGGAAGAGCAGCGTAAACTTGTAGACGCGGGCGCTAGTAAAACAATGAACTCCAAGCATTTGGAGGGGAATGCGGTCGATTTGATGGCGTATATAGGCTCTAGAGGTTCATGGGAGCTTAATTTATACGACGATATTGCCGATGCTATGGCCGAAGCTGCACGTGAGCTAAGCGTACCTATACAATGGGGGGCTTGTTGGCATATAGCCGATATACGTGATTGGAACGGTACGATGGAAGAAGCCATGAATGCGTATGTAGATTTACGTCGTAGCCAAGGTAGACGCCCATTTATTGATGGTCCGCACTTCCAGTTAGCAGTGTAATATGAAGACTACAGTCGATGCGAAAGAAACAGCCCAAGGCATTGATCCGGCACATACAATAGAAATTGTCTGCGCAAATTGTGGGTACGATCTTGATGAATCAGAAGTCGAAGCGGATACTTGTTCTGACTGCGGCAAGACGCTAAATCTAAAGCAGCACGTGGCTATACAAGTTACGACATTACCCGCTGTCTTCGGCGAAACTATGTAGGTGAAGTATGGCCCTAAAGAAGTTAGTATTTAAGCCCGGTATTAACCGAGAAGTAACACGCTACACTGACGAAGCCGGTTGGTATGAGTGCGATAAAGTACGCTTCAGACAAGGGTTCCCCGAAAAGATAGGCGGCTGGGAACGTATCTCAAATAGTACATTTCTTGGCGTATGCCGATCTTTATGGAACTGGACGACGTTAGCTAGTTTTAACCTTATCGGCGTTGGTACACATCTCAAATTCTATTTAGAACAGGGGGGTGCGTATAACGACATTACACCTCTACGAGTCACCACTTCTGCGGGGGATGTTACGTTTGCCGCTACGAATGGGTCAGCCACTCTGACGGTTACAGATACAGGTCATGGTGCCCGTGATAACGACTTTGTTACATTCAGCGGCGCTGCATCGCTTGGAGGTAATATTACTGCTGTTGTGCTCAACGCGGAGTACCAGATTGTTACTACCCCCAGTGCAAATACTTACACAATAGTTGCCACTGCCACTGCTAATAGTTCAGATACAGCTAATGGTGGTTCATCTGTAGTAGGCGCGTATCAGATACGCACTGGTGAGCCATACGAAGTACCACTAACTGGATGGGGTGGTGGTGCATGGAGTAATGGTGTTTGGGGAGTAGGTGGAGTTTCTACTGAATCAATACGTCTATGGAGCCAAGCTAATTTTGGTGAAGACCTCGTATTTGGGCCTCGTGGGGGCGGTATTTTCTATTGGGACGCTACGAACGGGGTAGGTACTCGCGGAGTTTATTTGTCGTCTCTCGGCGGGGCGTCTAATGTACCTGTTTCGCAAAATTTAATTTTAGTATCTGACATAAACCGCTTTGTGTTTTGTTTTGGTACTAATGATGTTGGCACAGCTACAGTTGACCCTATGTTGATTCGGTGGTCTGACCAAGAAGACCCTACGCAATGGACGCCAGCCTCTACAAACCAAGCGGGGTCCTTGAGGCTATCGAGAGGAACTGCGATAGTTGCGGCTAAACAAGCACGTCAAGAGGTCCTCGTTTGGACCAACTCTTCACTATATTCATTACAGTATCAAGGTGCCCCCGCCGTCTGGGGCGCTCAGTTGGTCGGCGATAATATATCCATTGCTTCTATGAATTCCGTAGCTTTTGCTAGTGGCGCTGCTTTCTGGATGGGTAAAGATAAATTCTATATGTATGACGGGCGTAGTCAGCCCCTCCCCTGTAACGTACGTCGGTATGTGTTTGAAGATTTTAACGTATTACAGTACGACCAAGTATTTGCAGGTACAAATGAGGCATTCCACGAAGTCTGGTGGTTTTATTGTTCTGGTAACAGTGATGTCATAGATAAGTATGTCGTGTTTAATTACTTAGAAAAATCATGGTACTACGGTACATTAGCCCGCACTGCATGGCTTGATTCTGGACTGCGTGATTATCCTCTTGCGGCAACATACAGTTACAACCTTGTAAACCAAGAACAGGGTACAGATGACAACCAAACAAGTACTCCTGCGCCAATTACAGCAACAATCACATCGGGTCAATTTGATATCGACGACGGAGATAGGTTTGCATTTGTATGGCGTATTATCCCTGATGTTACTTTTGAAGGATCTACAGCTACCTCTCCCAGTGCCACGATGACACTACTCCCCCTCGCAAACTCAGGGTCCGGCTACAATAGTCCGTACTCAGAGGGTGGTAGCGCAACAGGAACAATTACTCGCACTGCGACTGTACCTATTGAACAGTTTACAGGTCAAGTAAACACTCGCGTTCGGGGGCGTCAAATGTCCATACAGATGGAATCTACCGACCTCGGAGTTAAATGGCAGCTTGGGTCTCCTCGGGTAGACATGCGTCTTGACGGGAGGCGGTAATGGCTAACGACCTCCAACGTATTCAACCACCTCCGCTCCCGCTAGCTCCAGATACATACGAACGTTCGTTTGTAGACCAGAACAGTAATATCCTAAGACTGTTTTTTAATCGTCTCGTTAATATGGTTTCCAATGTATTCGCTGAAGACGACGGCGGTAAGTTCATTTCGTTTCCCTATGGGATTTTTTACAGCACCATTGATCAGACCGCAGCGAACATCAACACAGGATATGCCGTTACTTTTAACACGGTACGAGGAAGTAGTGGGGTTAGTGTCGCTAGTAACTCACGTCTAACTGTAACAAATGATGGTGTTTACCTCCTAAAAACAACTTTACAGTTAGAATCTACAAACGCCGCAGCCAAAAACCTGTCTGTATGGGCTAAGAAAAATGGCACCGACGAAGTTTATAGTGCTCATGAGTACGACATAGAGGGGAGTGGTAAGAAGGATATTATCAACTGGAACGGCTCTTTAGTGCTTTCTGCGACCGATTACGTGGAGATCTTCTGGGCAACTAATAACACCACTATCGCGCTACATGCTCATGCCGCTGCGTCTCCGCGCCCTGCCGTAGCTTCCGCTTCGGTTGCCATATCATTTGCTAGCAACTCATAGCGACTGCTTGCCTAATGTGATGTAGCGTCTATACTGGTTAGACCCTTTAATAGGAGCGAACCATGACTTTCGATTTTTTAGAATTATTTAACGCTGTCGCTGCGGAGCAAAAAGATAATTTTCAACCCGCTGAATCCCTAGACACCCCAATAACTGAAGACGTAACTAATCTTGATAGCTTGGACGTAGCTTTAACTTTCTTTGTGATCGGAGAGGCTTATGGCATCCCCGCAGATACAGAGCTTAGCGAATCGTGGCCTTATGTAAGTGTGCAGTTACTGAAAGCGTTTATACTTTTAAATAAAACGAAAGACCCAGAAGACGAGTTTGGTTCAATCAAAGAACTTGTGGGGGAACTAGCATGATCTATATGACTCAGTGCCGCACAACGTGTACAACCGACACTACTCTGATTGACGATATACCGTACCCGCAACGCGCCCACATCTTGCCGCATACCTATCGTAGGGCGAAGGCTGGGCTAAAGTATCCTCCTCATGTGTTGATAGAAAGCCTAATTGATGACGAACTGCGAAGTTATGTAGCTGACAACCCGGTAAAAGGTAAGACCGGCTTTATATTTGCTGCGGGGAACCAAGGCTGGATGAACAGTAATGGGCGGTATGATAAAAACCCTGATGCGCAACTGCACTATAAAGTCAAAGTACCGTTTATCGTGCTTACGAATATATATGCAGGGCGTATAGCAAGTATGTTTGGCGTTCACGACCATGTATCAACAGATGCTAGTGCTTGCGCCTCTAGCCTACATGTACTAATGAATATGCAAACATTGCTAGATAATCATGGGTTTGATCGAGTTATTGTATTTAGCGGTGAGGATGTGAACAACTTTATCCTAGAGTCTTTTGGCGAGGCCGGTGCTAGCTTGCAACATGAAGACGAGCTAATGTTCAAGCGGAAGCCCTCTGCGTTTGACGATCAAAATCAAGGGTTCCTTGTCGGGCAAGGTGCCGTAGTTGCTATATTCGAGAAGGAACACCCTGGTATGGCTGATCCTTTAGCTAAATTCCTTGGCGCGTACAGCTCCGCAGAGGCCAGTACAAATCCTTTAGGGCAGCGTCAAGATGGATCTGGTTTTAGTAAAGCTATAGAAGGTGCATTATTTATATCCAAAGCGCATAAAAATGATATAAGGTTAGTTAAAACGCATGGAACTGGTACGCCAGTTAACAATGCTGCGGAAAAATCAGCACTCCTAGGCTCTCTAAACGAATTTGTAGCAACATCCTACAAACCACGTATTGGACATACAATGGGTGCTAGCGGGCTATTGGAGACTGGATTGTTATTACGTGACTTACAGAACGGTTACGTACCGAAAATCCTTAACAGAACTCAAGATGATCCTGTGTTCCTGTCTTCTGATGCCCCCATCCCCGAAGGTATAATGCTCAGTCTTGCCGCTGGCATGGGTAATATATACTCGGCTGCGTTGTTCTCACGGGAGATATAGGATGGAATTAGTAGATAGTAATGAGAAACTGCTAAGTGGTCCTGAGATTGTTACACGAGCTGCGTACAATACACCGGACTTAAAGTACCCAGTAGAAGCTGTGTTATTAGCACTTGCGAGTGAATTCTCCCTCCCTAGGACCGATCTCGTACAGATCGGAAATACCGTTTTTATTGGGCATGTGGGCAAACGCAAGAAAATCTCTAAGAAAATGGTGGGGCGAGCGTTTAATGTTGATACAGGCAGGAACTTTATTGTAAATGGGTTCAAGTATTTTACGTATCTACAACGGAAAGGTATTACGCATTACTCAACACAATTTTCTGGCCCGGTGTTTCTAAATGGTTTTAAGCTGTTTAAACGCCGCCTCGACCAGTTGGATACTGAAATCTCCATCGGCAAATACAGAAATTCTGGCAAGTATGTTGTTTTCATTAGGTTTGGCAAGCAGCCGTTAGTACGAGGATTATAAATTGGGTGGACCCGTAGAGTACTTTGTTGATGCAGTCGTAGACGTTGTAGCAGACGTTGTGGAATGGGTTGCTGGGGCAGCCGTAGACGTTTTTAATTGGGTCATTGATGAGATTGTTGCGCCTGTTGGTAGGGCTGTTGGCAACATGCTCGAATACGCGGTTAATAACCCGATAGAATCAATAGCTAAACTATTAGCAATATCAATCCCCGGTATGCAATGGACCATACCACTCATTGATGGTGCGTTCGCTATCGCTAAGGGTGCAAGTCTCGGCTCGGTACTTAAAACTGTTGCCCTATCCTACGTAGCTCAAGGTGTTGGTAAAGAAGTTGGTCAGGCTGCCGCCGGGTTCGCTAGCGATGCTGTTGGTGAAGGTCTTAACGCAGGAGTAAAGATCGCTTTAACTGCGGGAATTGACCGTGCTGCTAATCAGGCTACCCAGGCCATAATCTACGGCACAGATCCACTAAAGGCGTTTGTTACAGGAGGACTATCGGCTGCGGTAGCTGCGGGTATGGGCCAACTTAGCGAACTAGCAGGTTGGGAGGAGTTTGAAATACTTGACCCTAACTCCGAAGTAGGTGCCTATCTAAATAAAGCCATACCAAATACCACTAAAAATATGATTGGTGCAGCTCTCTATGCCCAACTTGAGGGAAAAGAACTCACCCCCGAGCTAATGGCTGGGGCACTAACACGTGGCCTTATAACAAGTGAACTTGTAAAAAAGTTCATAGGGGATGACCCTAATGTTAGTCAGCAGACTATAAACATCGTTACCGCCGGATTCCAACAAACTGCGGCTCTAATGTTATCTGGAGGTACTAGTGATGAGTACCGTGCAGTCGCATTAAATGCATTAAAAAGTTATTCAACTGCTGCACTGCACGAGAGAATCAACAACTCTGATCTTGGCGATCTTATCGGTAATACGTTAGATAAAATCAGCGGAGACTATCAAGAAGTTCAAGATTTAGCGGCAGCGATTGATGAGAAGGGCATAGGTTATACGAAACGTCGTAAAGACTATCTAGCAAAATATAATGCCCTAAAAGATGCGAAGGATGAAGTAAATGCGGCACGTGACGTAGCGATAAATCTTCGAGACAATGGTGGATCGGATGATGCAAAGCGCCAAGCGCAAGAAAACTTAAACGCGAAAAGTAGAGCGTATGACAACCTCAATACTGAACCATATAAAAAAGATTTAGCTGCGCTACGTGCGCTTGTTGTAGCAGATAATGAAGAACTAACCGCTAGCCAAGACGACATTAGAGATGCCCAAGCAAATCTAAATGTAAGCATTGACAGGGCAGATAAAGCACTCCTCGCTACATTTGAGCTAACCAACAAAGATATGGCTACCTTCATGGACCCTGGATTTAAGGCCGAGGAGTACATAACGCTTAATAATTTACCATCTGATACAGACGCCTATGCTCACTACTTATCAGTAGGTAGTCGTGAAAGATACTTTACAAATGAGGCTCATTACCGTGCTACAACCGAAAATGCTATAAATACAGCCCTATCTACAATGATCTATAGTAGATTTGGTACTGAGGAGAACAGTCTTGCGCGTAAATTAGGTTCCAATGATATAGCTATGATCCGATCTACGCTGAAGGAGGCGGGTTATGACTCTCCAGAAACTATTGCAGAACTCTTAGGCGATTTTAACAAACAGAAAGAAATCCTTGACACTTTTATCAATACATACGACACAGATAAACCACTTACCGCAGAAGATATAACTATACTTACTGAACAAGGGTATGATATGAGTAAGGTAGCAGTAGGTGCAAAAGCTACTGCGCAAGAATCCTTAGCATTAGACCTAAACTATAAGGAAAGTAATTCAACTATCCCGCCTATTTATAGTAAAGCTACAATAGCGGATGGTGTTAGGCCCTTAGACATATATAATGGTACGGCCCAACTTGTATACACCGAGAACGGCGCAACGTTTGTATACCCGGAAGAATTTACGAGTTGGGATCCTGAAACAGGTACGGGAACTAGTAGGACAAGGGTCCTACTAAATGGCACTACAGTCCGAGAGACAACTAACAGGGATCCTGAAACAGGTCAAACTAGTACAACATGGACTTACAGCAACGGCGATATAGTTACTAGCTATGCACTTCCCCCCCATATGCTTCGCAATTCGTCCGCAGGTACAACCTGGTTACTACGCGCATCCGATCAAGTAGAGGTAGCTTTTGCTGCGGCTGACGAAGGTGGAACTTGGACCGCAATAGCGGAATGGCTAGGGTGGGATACGCGGACAACGGAACTAGCGTCCTCCATATATAAGGAGATAACGTCAATAACTCCTGTCGAATCAAGTCTTAAAGCCATGATTAATCTAACTGACGGTATGGATACTGTTACTAACGCTATAGCCAACATTATAAAAATTGGGGGCGGTACTGCACACGTCATTTCTGGCATGGCGACGTTGGCTGGTGTTGTTCCAGCGGATACAGCAGTCGGTAAATTCGCAGCTAAGATGCTAAAACTTGGCGCAGCTACTAATACCACTGATTATAAAAAAGAATACGCTAACCTAGTGGCAACAACGAATAAGATTAAGGTACCTGACGATGCTCCGTGGGCTGACCATGTGTTCGCAACCCTGGAGAATTACGCAGGGGCGTTAACAGATCATCCTATGATGTTCTTAACAGAATATATTCTTGTTGAATTACCCCAAGAACTTATACCCCTAGCCGTTGGTGGCGTTGCTACGCTGGGTGCTAAAGGCGCAGCCTTAGCTATGGGTAAGGTGCTGAGTAAACGCGCGGGAAAAATTACTGGCGTGACCGCAGCTATTGCTACTGATATCTTAGAAAGTTACGGTGGCACCGCTGCCGGGACCTACGACCGTGCCTACAATGTGGCTATTAATGTAGTTAACCCCGAAACAGGGAAGCAATTTACAGAAGCTGAAGCTGAAAAACACGCTATGGAGCTTGCTGTACAATCAGGGTTGCTATCAGTGGGGCTGACCGCCGCTACATTGGGCGTAGGTGGGGCCGCTCTAGAGAAACTGCTACTTGGAGGCCCTGGCTCTGGGAGGTTAGGCAAAAATCTACTGGCGCTTGCGTTAAAAGGCGGCTTGGATATAGCCGAAGCAACCGGTAAAGAGGCTGTTGCTGAATCCGTCGAAGAAGCTGTGGTTGCTTGGTATGTATCGGGCAGATTGAATCAGATAGATCGCTCGATTATTGTCCCTAGGGACGTCACTGCTGCGGCTGTTATGGGTGCATTAATTGGAGGTGCTGTAAGTGGCTCAATAGCCACCGCTGCCATTGGTGGACCGGGTATAGTTAATCTTGGGAATCTTGCCTCTAACATTCTAGTGAATACAAATGCTGATATTAATGCAGCAATGCAGACTAGCGGCGTAGATACTAGCGTACGTGTATCTGCCGTGAAGAATGTACTAACTGATTTGGGCGTTACTGATCCAATAACAATTACTAACGTTCTTAGCCTAGTAGATCCAGACAACTATACTAGTCAAGCTAACTCCTATGCAGCTTTTACTGATTCCAATCCCTTATATGTACCAACTGTGGGGGACGTTAACTCATTTGCGAAGGAGGGGGATAGCTCTACTCTTACCACTGATGTTGATAGCTACGTTGATGTACGTTACGTAGATGCAGGAGAAATACAGGCAGCGGCGGCGGCACAGGGTAACCTGACACTAAGTACAGAAGAAGCACAACGGTATGTAGGACAAGGCGATGCAAACCATGAGGTTGCGGTACTTAAACAGCTTACCGAAGTATTTGATCGGGGATACACCACTGAAGCCGAAGTTCGGACGATGTTTGAAGGTATGGGTTACAAGCCTACTGATGCAGAAGTTACGTTGTACACCGGTAATCTTAATGAAGCTAAGCAAGAAGCTGCGGTAGGTAAGTATGTAGATCCAAGAATGGTTAGCGCGGAGGAAGTTAGAAAAGCCTACGCAGACCTTGGAATGGATGCACCAACAGACGCGGATATTGAAGCGCTTACCGGTCAGTATTTGCAATCTGAATTGGCGGGTAAGACTGAAGCAAACCTACCCACTGCTCGTTACAATTCTCTTAAACAGACCATTGACAATCTTCTAGCCTCTAGTGGGCTAACAGACGCAGATCGAGCCTCTCTCAATAGTATGAAAGTTGAGTTGATGGACAGTATGTCCGGTCTTGGCGTGGACCTAGCTAGGATTGACCGTGCAAATTACGAGCTTGCCAATAACGTAGGTACTCCTGCCGAAGTAGACGCCGATGGTAATGAAATAACTGCTTCAACTGGGTTGTACGCTGCGATTGATGCTGGCGAGGCCGCCGGGTTAACCCGTGATGAAGCTACCAACGCTGCGGTTCAAGCTCTAGCTGAGCAGTCTGGTAGAAGCGATGCTGAGATACGCGCTCAGATGGCCGCAGACCAAGAGACAACTAGCAGTGAAATTGCAGATCTCAGTAGTCTAGTTGGCACGGAAGGCACTGAAACAACTGCTCCAACTGGGTTGTACGCTGCGATTGATGCAGACCGAGAGACAACTAGCAGTGAAATTGAAGGAGTAGCTTCCCTCGTAGGTAAGCCCGCAGAAGCAGTTACTCCGACTGATATTGACTTTGTGGTTGATGTCATCGCTGGTCAACAGGTTATGACTGAAAACCAGTTAGCTCAGTACGACGTTAACGGTGACGGGCTTGTCACAATAGACGACCAGAATATTTTACAGCAACTGTATGATGGCGATACTACATACACTCAACTTACAGATGATTCGATATATCGCCCGACAGGTACATATGAAGCAATAAATGATAGTGCAACTAATGTGACTAATCAGATAGATCAGAATTTAGATACATTAACAGACCTTAATACTCAAACAAACACTAAGATAGACCAAAATTTAAATACGACATTGGATACTATTACTCAAATGCAAAGTAATATAAACACTAACATGCAGGACGAAGCAAGGCGTGCGGGAGGCCGTCAGTTCTTACAGCAAGCAATGCAATCCTCCGATGTTGATGGGCAACAGGTTAGTGTAAAAACACCTGATCCGGTAGATATAGATTATTTCTACGACTTTAACACCATATTTGCTAATCCTGAGCAAGACAAGATGTTCCCTAGTCCTTATGCAAAGGGTGGACAAGTAGAAGATACAACTGATAAGTTGCTACGTATGATTGGAGGTTTATAATGGCTGATGTCACCACAGATAACGATGACTCTAGTTGGGCTTGGCTTGATAAAGCCTTGGACTCAGTTGGGGACATATTCGTAAACGCGGGTCAGAATGCGCTAACTTATGCTCAAACCCCCCAAGGTGCCGTAAGACTTGGTTCTATGGGGCTTGCCGCAATAGGTGCTAACTCTAGTTTAAACCAGCCACAGATTCAACCAACAGGGTACCAAGGGGGTATTCCTGCGTTAAGTGCCCTACGTAGACAAGTTCCCCAAATGATGGGGGAAGAAATGTCAGATGGTTCTATCCGCCCTCAAGGGCCGCGCCCTCAAGGATATCCCACTCAAGGCATCCCTGCGGTGGGTACGGGGGGTACTAAGACTAAAGACTCTACTTACGATAATTCCAAGCCGCAAATGGGTTACTCCAATACTGGTGGTATAGAAGGTCTATTAGGACCTCAAGGCACGGGTAGACAAGTCCCGATGATGTACGACCCTAACAGACGCCCCGGTAGTTCCGGGCGGCGATACTTTACTGATACGCAATATTTAAACCAAGACTCAGATAGATCAGCAGCAGGTGCACGTATGGAATCGCAGGCTGCTGATCTAGCAAAAGCTAACGTAAACAACCTAGCTAGGCAAAGCCGCCCTGAACCAAAACAAATGGCAGTAGGCGGCCTTGCGGAACTAGAAAAGGGGGCGTATTTAAACGGTAGCACTGATGGTATGTCGGATGAAGTGCCTGCACGAATCGACGGGCGGCAAGAAGCACGTCTAAGTGATGGTGAGTTTGTTATCCCCGCTGATGTTGTTAGCCATCTTGGTAACGGGAACTCCGATGCCGGTGCAAAAGTCTTACAAAGAATGATGGGTCGTGTGCGGGAAGAACGCACCGGCAATAAAAAACAGGGTAAAGAGATTCGCCCTAAAAACTTATTACCAGTTTGAGGTGAGGAATGGCTGAATCTATTGTAGGAAACGAAACAGGTAGGGAATCTTCCTTATCTAATTGGGCAGGTCCATATGTAACATCGATGCTTGGTAAGGGTGCCGCACTTAGCAATCAACCGTATCAGGGCTATTCGGGACCTCTTACTGCGGGGTCGTCAAACCTACAGAACCAAGCATTTCAAGGTATTGCGGGGTTGGCAGTTCCAACAACCGAAATGGGTGGGTATCAGCCACAGTCGTTTACGCAAGAGGGTACTGCACAGCAGTATATGAACCCGTACATAGACGTAGCTTTACAGCCCCAGCTTGATGAGCTACGTAGACAAACCGAGAAATCACGTGTTGATCAGGCGGGGCGTTTCATTCGCGCTGGTGCTTATGGTGGTTCTAGGCAAGCGTTATCCGATGCGGAACTTACCCGATCTATGCTGTTTAATATGGCAAATACTACGGGCCAAGGATATCAACAAGCGTACCAACAAGGGCAGCAGCAGTTCAATACAGAGCAGCAGCGGGGGCTAGAGGCTCAGAACCAAACAAATCAATTCGGCTTGACGGCATTAGCCAATCAAATGCAGGCGGGGCAGCTCCAGCGGGATATCGAGCAACAAGGTATATCAGCGGACAGACTTCAGTTTGAGGAGGAGCGCGATTACCCCTACAAACAAGTACAGTATCAGCAGTCGTTGTTACAAGGTCTGCCGATTGGTGCGCAGTCTTATAATTATGCCCAACCTAGTACCCTATCAGAATTTATGTCCGGTACTGGCGGAACGTATGACTTACTGTCTGATTTATTTGGGGTTGGACCAACGGACGCTGAGAAACTCGCCGCAGCGAGAGCGCTAGTAGCCGCAAACGCTACCAATGTAGCCGCAATCGCTACCACTTGACCCGCTAATGGGATTGCTAGGGATCCTAGAGCTTCATGATACCGGCTGGTACAGGAAATTAAATAATGGCAATTGATCAAGAAATTTCGCGGCGTGTTGATGCGTACAGAGGTAATCCTCAAGCACTACAGCAACGATACGCAGGGAACCAAGAACTCCTTGATTTGCTAGCACTACAGCGTTTGAAGTCTGAGAAAGACGGCGCATTGCGCAAAGTGCAGATGGAGATGCAACAAAACCCTCAGACTATTAGACAGCAGACAGAACGTCAGCTACTTGATATGACCAAGCAAGAACTCTCCAGTCAAACGGCAGGGATCATGCAGAATGCGCAGAAAAACCAACAAAAGAATATGCAGCGCGTGGCGAAACAAGGCGCGGCTAACCCTGAACAGATGCAGAGAATGCAAGCGGGGTTGGGTGCATTAGCGCAACGTCAACAACAAGGTCAAGCTCCTGTACGCATGGCGGAAGGCGGCAAAGTTACATCAGGGAAATGGAAGGGTATGCCTCTCGGGATACCTCTCAGTGGCGATATTGGTCAACTAGTGACGGGCATGGGGTT
>TARA_R110000765_G_scaffold19905_6_pt1 | contig 13206 bp, 30 predicted proteins | sample TARA_R110000765 | Tara Oceans TARA_R110000765 (sample SAMEA4398168) | marine metagenome | biome: Polar Biome; feature: [MES] marine water layer (ENVO:01000295) within the mesopelagic zone...; material: water (ENVO:00002006), including particulate matter (ENVO:01000060) such as...... | reverse complement strand
ACAAAGATAGTCATCTTGTTTCGACCAACTGATACGACCAGACAATGGCGCTTATTGAGAGTCACTAGACTACCAACGGGTGGCATCTCTGCGTCAACCTCGAAGGGGATGTCCAGCTTGTGGTAGACCTTCTTCTGTCCTTCAACAGCGTATGCACCTTCCTTGGTCTTCTTGAAGACCTGCTTAATCTTCTTGGGCTTCGCCGTCATTGAGACAAACTGTTCGGCCTCAACTTCAAAGGTGTTCTTCCCTTTCTTCTTACAGGACAATACCCGAAGAACAATCGAGCGATACCTTGGGAAACTTACTGCTACGTGAGCACCGCCGCCACCCATTTCAACATGGCTCTCTAGTTTGTTATAGGAAACTCCGAAACACCACTTCTTCAATAACACGTCGCCTTTCTTCATCGCTTGTCTCTCTATTAAATTAAGTTATGTTATTACTATAACAGATGTTTAATTAATTGTCAAGAAGTTTCTTTTCTTTGTTGGCTTTGTAGTATTCTTTGGCGTACTTTGCAATCTTTTCTTTATTGGCTTCGCGGTATTCTCTTCGCTGCTTTGCAATCTCTTCTTTATTGGCTTCGTAGTATTCTTTCTTAGTCTTTAAAATCTTTTCTTTGTTGGCTTCGTAGTATTCTTTATCCCGCTTTGCAATCTCTTCTTTATTGGCTTCGTAGTATTCTTTGTTGGCTTCGCGGTATTCTCTTAACCTGGTGTTGGTGCATTGTTTGCAAGGGGAGTCATATGATTCTTTATCTCTGCGGTAATAAAATTCTTCGAGTGGCTTTTCAATCTTGCACTTTGTACAAAAACGCTTGGACATGTCGGTACCGTTGCGTAGTGGAATTCTTTTATTCAACAAAAACGGATCGGCATAACAACTCCTAATGAGATCTCTTTCTGCTATTCTCATCTCTTCGGGATCTTGAAATTCCTTAACAACACTATATTTCAGATCTTCTTGGCTCAAAGAGTTTTCTTTAATATGTTTGGAAAGAGTAGTGCTTCCCTTCGCTCTAATATGACACCTTCTTCTTTGCTCGATACCGACGATTGTTGATCCAATATAATAGTATCCGCTGGGGCACTCTACTTTGTACAGATGATTAGCCTTTGGGCGCTCGTGCGCTGCCCTACGCATACACCCTTTACATCGAGATCTCCACTCATGAGTGTCTTTACGATTGCGAGCCGTTTTTTTATAAAACTCGGTAATCTCTTTTTCTATTTTACATTTGCTGCAAGTTTTCTTCATATTTTTTAGAGCAACCCGGCTTCCTCAAGTACAGTCACATACGTGCTGGGCTTGTGCCTCTTGGGGTAGTCGCCTTTCTTCATCGCTTGTCTCTCTATTAAGTTATGTTTATACTATAACAGATGTTTAATTAAAAGTCAAGCAGAAAGTAAATTATATTTTTGTTCATATGTCTCGGCTAGTGCTGCCAACTGAGATCTGTGAGAGGATTTCACTTCTGAGCGGTTAGGTAAATGTCTGAGGGTGAGTGAATATTCTTTCTCGATTTTTTCGGCTCGATTTCGATGAAGGTGATCGAGGTGTCGAGCACTCTTACCTGATGTGTAGTAAGTGCCAAGAGGCTCATTGTTCTCAAGTTTTGCCTTTTGGCGTTCAAGATAAGCCTCCAAGTTCTGAACTATGTCATCAAATCGTCTCTTGAATGTATATTTGGTGTACGGTTCGCCGCTGCAGAAGGTGTCCTGCTTAGTTTCGATAATCTGAGTGGCATCGACTCTAGCAAGAAATTGTGACAATTCATCCGGATTAGAAATATACTCGGAATCCATTTCCGAGGTAATACTAAAGTGAAGGCTACGACCATCAGGACGGCAGAAGCCCCAGCGACGGTCGTAGTCGCTGTCGAAGTCTCCTCTTTCTTTTAACTGTTTTATTTTGCTCTCAAGTTCAGACACACAATTATCAATGGATGTCCGCCTCAACTCATCAGCGGCTATATCCAGACGTTCATTGAAATCTTCAACAAAATCGGCTGACTGCCACGCTTTAATAAAAGATCCTGTCGTTAATCGGCAGTTCCGGTAATTCGAGCCTGGTTCGAATTCTAATTCTACACTTTTAAGTAAGTCATTCATCTATTTCTCCTGTTTTCCACATAAAATATAATCCCACTATAGCAAATATATTATTGTTTGTCAAGAAGTTTTTAATCTTCTTCTTTCTTTTTAAAGTCAACGCTGATGATGTTCTCTTCTTTGCTTATAACTTGTAGAGAAAGTTTCTTAGACTTCTGTCTACAGTTCTTAGCAACGTCGATGACCATCTGGCTTATCTCTGGGTCATCATCACTCATGCCTGTTATTTTTATGAAGTCAACAAGAAGTTCCAAGTCCTCGGCTAACACTTGATAACAAAGACTAAGTGTTTCTCTTCTGTCCTTTGGGAATTTTGGCATTGTTACACTCTTACCATTTGGGGTTTTTTATCTCCAAGTATATCACTGTGGCTGTAGCGGCTATCCATATAAATGCAAAAACAGTTAGGTCCATAATTTATACCTCTTCTATTTCTACATATATTCCTCATGGAAAAATCATTCCTTCCTTTATCAACGCTGCTGCCATTCGACCATAGGAGCCTTGCAATTTCCAGGCGAGTCCTGTGTCGACAAGTCTTTGAAATAACTCAACAACTTCCGAATCTGGAAGTTCGCCTTTCTCATATTCAGTTATCTTTTGGATCAGGTCTTCCATTTTTATTATCGCTCTCCTTTCTTTCCTTGGTCGGTTGGACGTTGGCATAAATTAAAAAGGCAGTCATGGATAACCACACTACCCAAAATGTACTACTCATTACAAAACTCCACCTTGTTGAGATACTTCCTAACCTTGCCACCGTAATCAATGGGGAACATTCCCCAGGCTCCTCCTGTGGTCATGTGAAGAAAGTATCTTTCTGACTTAGTTATTGGCCAGGGCTTGGCCTGCTCGATGACTAAGAGTCTGCGCTTGCGAGGGAAAAGGTCTTGCCAGTTCTTGGTGATATCCTCCCTGGCATACTCTTGATAGATTCGGTAGTCAACTCCACCGATCTTTACTCTTTTATAGTTATTGTTATTCTTCTTCATAACTTTCCCATCCTCTCTTGTTCTCTCTTATCAACTCTAAGTAAGGATAAATATTTTTTATATGTTCACCTGGGACATAATACAATTGTCCAGCGATCATAAACATATGCATCTTATAGTGGCCCTGCTTGTTCGTGTGTGTCGGCTTGCTAACTGGACCACAGTATAATGCTGGCTTGCCTTTGAGACAGTGCTTGTCACTTCTCCACTGCACTGCATGTTCTGCCATTGGGATTGATACCTCGTTGTTCTTCCAGATCACTACGCACACCCTAGGATTAGTATCGATCCCATAAAGATCTCCCGTGATCAACTCTGACACCTTCATTCTGCTCCCTCTGTGTTAACTGTCTGCCCTGTTACCTTTTGCCATGCCTGTGCTATAGCATACCTCTCATCATCATTCAACCAGTCTTTTGTGTCAACGCTGGTGTAGTGTCTGTCTATTAGGTGTTCCAAGTATTTCTCGTCCTTGTAGTGCAAAGCCCATGAAATTTCTTCTTCGATAAATTTTCTGATGTCTTCGTTTTCAGTTGGCATCAGCCTCTCCACTTATATTTGCGGCAGGCTTTCTTAGAGTTCTCCTTTCGTTTATCCCCATGGTTTCCTGCACCTGTTCTATTGTGAGCATGCACGGCGAACCAGTTACGAATACCGATCTTCCTCTTCTTTACTTTTTTAGCCATCATTATATCCTACCATAGATAAATAGAATTGTCAAATTTTTTATATATTGTACCACACGACAAGTGCAAAGTAGGTTGAACCTACGAAGAAAGAAAACTTTATTAATTCTGCTGCGCTACCAATCATCTCATATCTCCTTTATTATATAAGAACGGCACACAGTATAGCAAATATCCTTATGTTTGTAAAGGACTTTCTTATTCAAATGTCTTCTTGTACGCGGGTGGTGGCTTTGTTACCAGCGGTAGGAAATGGACGGCTATTGTCTACCAAGTCGATACGAGCCGAAACAGCCTGAAGATAATCGCTGAACTTTGTGCGATCAAAATTACACTGAACACAGGTAGTGGTACAATTATAACCCACTCTCACTAAATTACTTTCAGTGAGCACTTGTTGAAGGTGTGCTTCGACCTCGCGCAATAGACTGATTGCGTCAGTGTAAGGAGAATTACCCATTATTCTTTCCTCTCTTTTTTATTGCTTATAGATTTGAAATCAACCTTCAGCACGTTGCCCACTTGTTCAACTGGCATGTGTTGATCTAATTGTATCACTCTCTGCTTGAGAACTTCCGATACAACTGCCAGTGTGTTGTAACACCCTTCTTCGATTTTTTCTAACTCTGTCAGTTCCATGAAGGCTACTAGTAGTTCGATATCCTCTGCTATACAGTCGAGGGCAAACCTCTTGCCTTCGTCATACATGTTGAGTCTCTGTCTTATCTCATCTTTATGATCCATCGATTTCTCTCTTAATAAAATAAATAAATTAATAACAACGGGACGACGTTTAACATCACCAAAAGTATTGTTCTCTTGATGGTGCTACGGACATCTCTTTGTCGATCTGGGTGTATGCTGCTCATGTCTCCCGCCATGTTATACTCCTAAGTATGGGTTGTATTCTTTAGCCATCTTCAGTGCTCTCATGATTTGATCTGCAATATGCTTACGTGCCACATCTGAGTTTATCTGCGTTCCACTCTCTGCAAATTGTTCCAAGATGTATAACACCTTTTCCTTCTCTGTGAGTTCGCAGACCTGTAAGTAGGTAATCGATGAAAGGGATTGGGGATTATCTGACGTCTTCTTCAACACTCTCGACCTCTTCCTTTGTTAGTTCTTCTTCGTCTATCTTAAAAGCCTGCATGCATGACTGCACCGTCGATTCAAGATGTCCTAGGGCATAGCCCAGTTGATAAATCGCATAACTATATAGCCAAAAGATGACTACTATTGATGCTAAAGTTAAATAAAACATGTCCCTACTATACTATAATATTTCTTTTTTGTCAAGCAATTATTTTATTTTTATTCTGCTTTCTCTTCAGTGCTGTATATAATCAACGGAGTCTCCCCGTTCCTAATGCAGTCTTCATTTATGATAACAGCCTTTGCGCCGTCCTGTGATGGGACTTCGTACATCGTTTCAAGCATCACCGATTCAATAATAGCACGGAGTCCACGGGCTCCTGTCCCTCTTTGGATTGCCTCCTCTGCTATCGCTCGCATCGCTGACTCTGTAAACTGAATGTCAATCTTCTCCCACTCAAATAGTTTTTGGTATTGTTTAAGGATTGCGTCTTTAGGTTCGTTCAATATCCTCAGCAAAGAATCCTGATCTAACTTTCCTAGGGAAGCAATGATTGGAACACGACCTATGAACTCTGGGATCAATCCGAACTTAACTAAGTCGTTTGGCTCCACATCAAACATGTAGTCTGCATTTTCGTCGACCTTTTTTATTACTCTTTGTGGGGCTAGGCCGGACTTGAATCCGATAGATCTAGTACCTATTCTCTTCTCGATGATCCCCTCAATGCCACTGAACGCACCACCACAAATGAATAAGATATTCGTTGTGTCAAGTTCAATGAACTCTTGGTTCGGATGTTTCCTTCCTCCCTTCGGGGGTATCTTAGCGACGGTTCCCTCAATGAGTTTGAGTAGTGCTTGTTGAACGCCCTCGCCTGACACGTCACGAGTCGTTGATATGCCCTCTGTTTTCTTTGCCAACTTATCTATCTCATCAATATAAACGATGCCCTTCATGGCTAAGTCTACGTCGTCGTCTGCATTACGAATCAAGGACAGGAGTATGTTCTCTACGTCCTCTCCCACATAACCAGCCTCGGTTAGACTTGTGGCATCTGTGATCGCAAAGGGAACCTTTAACAGCTTGGCTAGTGTTCGTGCGAGTAGTGTCTTTCCTGAACCAGTGGGGCCTAGCAATAAGATGTTCGATTTCTCTATCTCTATTTCATGTGGATCGCCTTTACGTCGACGTTTGGATTTACTCTCTTCATTGATGTGAAGTCTTTTATAGTGATTATAAACTGCTACTGATAATACTTTCTTTGCCTGGTCTTGTCCAATGATATAATCATCAAGCATCTCTTTTATTTCTTTTGGCTTTGGAAGTTCAGTCATCTCCTCCAGTGCTTCTTCTAATCCTTCCTCATCAATTATGTCATTACAAATTGATATGCACTCGTCACATATAAAAGAATCATTTCCTGCAATTAACTTCTTAACTTCTTTCTGCGACTTACCACAGAAGGAACACAGCAAGCGATTTATTCTATTCCCGTTATCGTCTTCGTTGTCACTCATATAATTTCCTTGTGTTCAAGAGTAAAATAGCGGGCAGTTTTAAATGACAATACCCAGGTCACTAGAGAGAGAGCCAATGTTCTAATTCTGAGTCTCGTAAATGGATTGAAGTCTTGGTACCAAACCTCTCTCAAGGAGATAGGCTTTGTATTCTTCAATTTCTTGCTGTGAAGCCCTCTCAAGCTCGTCGGCTTGTTGCTGGCTGTCACAAGGAATCAACTCTCCGTCAGCCATTTCAAGATACCATTTGCCCTCTACCATATCATAAACTGAAGTTGTCATGAGTTTTCCTCCTATAAGTAACTATATGTCTCGACGTCGTTTAGACATCAAATATAAACTTAAAATACATCCCATCGAAAACCCGACTATAAAAGTGCCTGCGGTGAGAAAAGTCTGTGCTTCTTCTGTTGTTAGTGTTTGCCAAATCATACAATAACTACTATATCAAAGTTTTTGTTGTTTGTCAAGGGCCTTGCTTATTATTTTTAATGTTATCTGGGGAGACCTGTATCTTCTGGACTCGATAGGTTTCCACGTAAGCCAGACAACATCAACATAATTCTCCGTGCAAATGCCATCACCGTAAATCCTGGTGTCTTCTTCCCCTACTTCAACAATAACACCTATGGCATCATTACTTGCGGCCTCTGTCATAAGGTCAGCGTCTACAGCGAATTTAACTAAGTCTCCCATCTTAAAGTTATTCATAATCTATCTCTCCTAGGCATCAAAACAATGAGTAACTCACTAGTAGCGATCTGTTGTTTGTAGGCCAGTTGGTACCACCAAACGGTTGCATAACCATATTTTTCATCAACTTCCAAAACAATACCTAAGTGTGAAGAAGGAGGGGAGGCCCATTGTTCCCAGTTGTATCCAACTAAATCACCGACCTTCACTTATCGTCTCCAGTTCGTGCACATATTCTACATACGTGTACCCTGCCTGAAGCCAGAACACTCGGCACAACTCAATAGCAGGCCAAGTAGTATCATCGTCATTGTTATAAAAGTAATATGATTTCGCCATCTCATAGAAAGCCGTGTTCTCCTGAACCTCTCCTAAGAGTTCCACCACAACGCCAACTAAGCCATACTCTGCTTCTTTATATGTTACTAGATCCCCCACACGCACTTACTAACTCAAGCTCCTCCAAAAAGCAATCACCAAATCTCTCAATGTCTAGCCAATATACTCTAGTCACTTCTTCATTGGTATAACTAAGTATGTAAATTTTAGTTATAATTCCAAATTTGTTGTAAGAGTCATAGAGACGATCCCGATCATGGGGTGGCACGGAGTCGGATATATATTCTACTAAGTCTCCTACTTCAAGTTTCCTTTCCTTCTTATTGACCACGGGGATAATAGGCCCCTCGGACACAACCTATTGACTGATTTCTTTCACAGTCCAAGAGATGTTCTGTCAACATGTCGACACCTTCTCGTAAGTAACTGTTCTGTTCCTCAAGGGTGCCGGCATAGTTTACCAGTTCTCTGCTATCCCCTGACAACTCATCTATACAACTATGGAGTGCTCTCCTGTGTGTGAAGGAGCCTACTAAAAAGCCACTACAGAATACAACCCCTAGTATACCTATCCATCTACTCCTGTTCATTGTGCTGGCCCCCAATGGTCTCGGCATGTTGCCATGTAATGATCGTGCTCACCAACTAAGACTGTGCCAGAAGTTTCAGAAGTTCTGTATGTATGTGTTGCGTCATCGCCACACACCTCGCACACGGCAGTCAGTTTTGTTACGCTCTCTGCGGTCGCCAGGATGCCCCCCATTGGCCCGAAAGGTACACCATCGGAGTCCATATCAAGCCCAGCAAGAATGACTCTCTTACCTGATTGTGCTAACGATAGCACCGTGTCTAACAGTTGTGAACTAAAGAACTGTGCCTCATCTATTGCAACAACCTCCGTGTCCTCATCAACTAGGTCTAATACATTCCGTGCGAACTTCACAGGAGTGCATTTCATTTTTTGCCCTGCATGAGATATAACTTCGTCCTCACTATATCTGTTATCTATTTCTGGTTTAAATAACTGGAATTTTCTTTTGGCAATTCTTGTGCGATTGAGTCGGCGCATAAGTTCTTCAGATTTACCTGAGAACATAGGGCCGCATACTACTTCTACCTTTCCTGTCTTTTTCACTTCTTTCTCCTGTAGGGTTTTAGATATCTCTCTTCTATTACTCTGGACTTTGTATCTCCCACAATTAAAATCTTATACTTCTTGGTTCCCTTCGCTGCTGATGTTACCGCTTTCGTATCCGTCTCCAATACTAGAGCACAGTTAGGAAGCCTGTTCGTGCGGCGGCGGTCGTTGGCATACGCATGGGGTGCCCCTTGTCTGAAAGAAACAAACGAGCCAACCTCATATCGAGGGGGAGCCTCTGTGGCTTCGATCACTTTCCTTGCGTACTTGTTCGTACACATGGCACGCCATTGTTTCTCAGTTGGAACAAAACTTTCATCTGTCAAAACGCTTTTGGCCAATTTTTTAAAGTAGCGTGGGCCTGCGGAGGAATAATAATACGCAGCACAAATCTTGGCTATCTTTCTTTTCTCTTTGTCATACCGCTTCTCTACCCAACTAGCCTTCTTAAGTTGCGCTTGTGTGTTGTGATCCTTGTATAACTCGTTCCACCACGAAACCTGTGCCTCTGACAAAACTCTGGTTTTCTGTTGCTCGCAAATACTTTTAATAAACTCACACTCTTTCTGTGTGAGTTCGCTCGACGACAGAACTTGGTCGACCTGTTCACCACTGATCCTATCCCTGACCTCTACTTCGCTTTCCTCTTTTCGCATGATTCTTTCCAGTCTTCTGTTTAGTGTAGTAAGAGTGTTTTCCCTTACCTTGTCTAGTTTTCTTTCCTTTCTTTTTAGTTCTAACAGCCATTTATTCTTCTACCCTATTTATCTTCTCCAACTTTACGTCATCTACAATTAGCCTTCGGTTGTCTTCAAATACATAAATATCATACCACATGTCCTCTGTATTGTCAACCGCCTCGTACTCTCCCAAGATCAAAGCTGCCTTCCTGATCAAATCGCTTTGACCATCTGCGTTGGGAAAGTGTCCCTTCCACCAACAGAACCACACTAGTTGCCCTATCTCCATACATTAAATACCACCTCGATACTTAAAACAGACGATTTCTGTTACTTAATGTGTGGATGAGGGGCCTCTTCTTCAAAAACAAGCTCAAGCACTCGTGCCTTAATATCCCTGGCGCTCTTGAATTTTTCATGAGAAAAGTCTAATGGCTCTGGAATTTTCGATCCCCACGTCCACAACCTGTATTTCCACTTGCTGCCTTGCTTAACAATCTCAGCATGCACTTCAGGCTCCTTCCAGATATACCAAGCGTACATCTCATAGTGGCCGGGGTTCTTTCTTTTCCATCTAATAGTATCTTTTGTATTCCAACTCATAGAACAACTATACTATACTTTGTTTTATTTGTCAAGGTTTTTTTATTAAAGTAAACTTCTTTCTCTTCTCTTCTGCCTTCTTCTTTTTCTTCTCGTCTTCCATTACTTGCCCTTGTGTGTCAAGCCATTCTAGGTAATCAGAGACATACTCAGTTTGATTCATACAGAACTTTATAAAGTTCATCTGCATGTAGACATCAATATTGTCTGGGCCTGGGCCTTGTGGGTATATAAAGATGGGGACTGCCTCATCTCGTAAGATCACCGCACCCTCTTTTACAGTGACTCCCAACTCTACTCTGTCTTTGTCTTCGTCGTCACTCATCTTTTTTTGACACCACCTTTAATTTTCCTATCTGCTCTAGTATACCAGCGGCTATCCATTCCTCTTCGCCGCGTGCAGTTGGTAGTACATTAATAACATACCAATGAACTTTGATGTAGAAGTCATCCTTCACTTCAGTTATGAAACCTAGGCTTGAAGACAAGGGGTACGCGGTCACACCTGTTCCTGGTATGTACTCTATGACATCCCCCACAAGAAACTTAGACCTTATATTATTGCTCATATACTATGCCCCATTCTTATATAAATAGGTGTCTAAGAATTATAACAAGTGCAAGATATCATTCTTGCGAGGTCGCTCATTGACTTGGTATACAGGTCACCCCGGTTTCTTTTAGCGTAGTCGTCCATCAATCTTTGCACCTTATCTAAAGTCTTGGACATGTTGAAGTAAGTCTGAGTGTAGTGGTTTTAAAGTTGGTGTCATAAAGTTAGAAGTGGTTTTGAGATAGTAACAAAGATGTTTTATAAAGATCGTAATCTTTGTGTACAGTGTCCAAGAAGACGAGATCGTGTCTGCCCTCGACTCTTGCCCCACTATTTAAATAGAGTGCACCATAAAGTTCTTTCTTCATAGGGTGATGTGAATGCCCCGTCACAACAATACCACATCCTCGATCCTTTGCAACCATGGCGGACATCTTCTCGAAGTCTCCGATGGGCCAGGAATCTTCTAAGGCTTTCTTCTTGCTGATCTTGTTCATATTATTTGTCCAGTCAAACCCTAGTCTAGCAAACCAACCACCTGCCCATACTCCAAAATGTTCAAAGTGGTTTGTCCAAAAGTCTGATACCATAGGGTCTAGTTGATGTCCGTGCATCAAATATATTTTCTCGCCGTGGTCCTCTAATATTAAATCTTTCTTAGCACCTAAAAGTTTAACAGTGTCAAGGTCATGGTTGCCTTGTATCAGTTCATACTTAGGATTGTCTAAAATTCTGGATGCAAACTCTGGGTATGCTTTGAGTATTCTTACTAATTCCTTTTCAGTGTTGAAGGTCTTTGCTCTGAGTGTCTCAAAGACGTCTCCTAGTAATACTATTTTGTCTACAGTTCGTTCAAGATAATCCAATAAAGAATATAATTGCTGCTCTGCTCCCTCTGCCCTATAAAATTGATCTAATTTGTCCTTTACGCCCAAATGTAGATCACTCAAAACTGCGACCTGCACCTCTCGTCCTCCTAATATTACTGTTAAGCTATGTTGAAGTGCGTAGAAAAGTACGCACCTATCTATAACTATACAGTATTAGAAGTAAAACTTAAATTTTTTCTTAAGAAATCGACATTTTTTTATCATAAGAGTCGTTTATGACATCCAAAAGCCTTCCAATATCACCTGAGCGTCTTAAAAGTTTGAACGCTAGGTTCTCTACAGAGTATACTCCGCGCTCTTCTAGGCCAGACTGTCTCATCTTTTTGATCTTATCTTTTATTTTCTTGGCATATTGTATTGCCTTGTCATACTTCTCTTTCTTCATGAACTTCTCTGCGTCGTCGATCTGTCTTACGAGGTCTTCAGCCTTCTTAACTGAGTTCTCCATGTCTATTCTAGCCGTAACATTTTCCGGTTTTGTGTTCCACTTATCATACTTCAGAGAGTAGACGCCTGGGGATTCATGTGGCTCTCCCCTATTCTCAAAGTATAATTCAACCTCGTAGTCACCGATAGTTATCATATGTTCACGGTTCCATGCACCTTTCTTAGCATTCAAGAAGTCTTTAACCAGTTCTATGTTCTCGTCTATCTGTGCAAAGTCTAAGATGATATGCAAATCAAAGTCTGAGTACTTGGACCAGTTGTACGCTGCTAGTGATCCAGTAAGAACTATGTCCTGTATTTCAAATTTATCTAAGCCAAGTTGGTTGATGAAGTCTCTGGCAATCTTAAGGAGCCTTTCTGAGATCTCTGGCTTTATCTTATCGTCGGCTTCCCAAACCTGTCGGTCTAAGTCGTCCTGTACCTTCAGGGAGTCCGTGTCAAGCTCTTCAAACATATTTGTGTAATTAAACATATATCCTATATATCCTCTTCATCAAGTAAAGTGTAAGTAAAAGAGTTGCCAAACTTATCAGCGGATTTATTACAAACCTCTAAGAACTCTGCAAACTCTTTACTATTCTTAAACACTTGGCAACCTGCTGAAGAACCACGAACATACTCTTTTTCTGCTGGGCGGGCGTGCCTGTGTATATTAATACCAAACATCCCAGACTGGATGCTCGACTCTTCTTTGTCGAGATCACGATCCTTATTCGCATCACGGTAGACCTTAACAGGCCCTCCTCTTTGAACCAAGGCAGTGTGTCGGAAGGAGCCTCCGTGAGATCCTATCTTATATGTCCCTCTGTATTGTCCCGGCACTAATATCGCCGTGCCGTCAGGGTTAATAGGCTTGCGAAGAATTGATGGCCCTGGTTCTGTGGTCATCTGGTATGTTTCAACTTGCCAGTCTAAAACAAGATTTCTATAGATAACCATCAGACAATCATCAAAGCACTTAGAAGCATTAGAGTTGCTTCGCACACTGATGATGTTTAAGTTATAAGATTTGTTCCCGTCAAAAAAAGCATAGCCTTTATCTTCAAGTACCTCTTTGAATAGTTCCGCTGTAAGCCTAGCGTGTAGTCCTTTTATAGTGCTCATTGTTATAACCCCTTGGTCTAATAAATAGTTGTTATAACTTCATTTTTTCGTTTTTTAAATCAGCGTGATGCACTTTTACTCTGCCAGCTTTGTTATACAAAATCAGTTCACCAGATAAAACCCGTGGGGGCTCAGGCTTTTGCGGCTCTGGTTCTGGCTCTGGTTCAGTTTCTTCAGGGGGTTGGGGCGGTTCTACAACCTGCTGTTCCAACCCACACCACTTCAAATGCGCCGCTGGTATTGACACCACTGGTGAGACTCTAGTTATCTTTTCCATCATACTTCTCCTTGATATACTGTGCTATTGGTACGGTTTCTCCGTCTCCATCGATGCGAACGAACTTCATGTTA
>TARA_R110000765_G_scaffold50736_2_pt1 | contig 13212 bp, 20 predicted proteins | sample TARA_R110000765 | Tara Oceans TARA_R110000765 (sample SAMEA4398168) | marine metagenome | biome: Polar Biome; feature: [MES] marine water layer (ENVO:01000295) within the mesopelagic zone...; material: water (ENVO:00002006), including particulate matter (ENVO:01000060) such as...... | reverse complement strand
ATGCTGGAACAACACCTAACGACAACGCGCAAAAGAGTTTCGAAATTGCAAAGACCGATAATGGTCGTCATGGTAACTTCAAGGTTAAGGTTCTTAAACAGTTTGATGTTCACCTTCCTTCAGATCAGTTCGATGCATTCAGAGAAGCAGTGAAAGATAATGCTGATGCAAACGGCACAGTTGTTCCAGCGTTCCACGGAACTGGCGGATTGGCTGCTACAATGATCCTACGTGTAGGCTTTACAGTTATCCCATCTGCTGATTCTTCGACTACTGGTCGAATGCTAGGTGATGGTATCTACTTCAGTAACATCATCAACAAAGTCGCACAGTATGTTGGTAATTCTGGATTCGGTAGACAGTATGGTACAACAGGATATGTATTTGATATGCAAACAAATAACGGACCTAAGCTTTCAAGATATGGCGATTCAACGACACCTGGTCACCGATCAGCAGGAACTGATGGACGAGATGGTATTCGTTCAGGCGAATGGGCAGTAACCGATCCAATGAAACAGCTTAAGATTGTTCGAGCATACGAAGTTGTATTGGTATCACCAAGCGACTATGCAAGATTGCAATTTGATTTCCCTCCAGTTGTTACAGAATCAACAAGTCGCAAATCCTTCAAAAGCTTCAGTGAAGAAACAGTTACAGCAGGTCGTACACAGAATGTGTTCCACAGAACATACACATTCTTCAACTCGAAAATTCCAGTCATCACGAATGGTCAAGTAACAGGTGAAGCATCTGTAATTGAGATTCAAGATAGTAACGTCTATCCAGGAGCTACTGTTGAAAACACCGCACAAGGTGCTGCAATATCATTCCCAGTCAACTCTACACGAGATGTTGAAATGATCGATGTCCTATCAACTCGCAACATGGAACGTAACAAGTTGAGTATGCTTGTGCAGGACGTAGCATATCTTGCAGATACAATGAGCACCAACGAAGAACTAATCACAAGTTAATAAATACAATCATGAACAAACCACTCAAAGCAATTAAACTTACAGAACTTCGAGACTTAGCAGAGTCAGTCGATGCCAAAGGTACAAAGACGCTGAATGAATTACTGTCTTACACTCCTTTGAAAATTACCGAGGAGATCAACAGACGTTTTGCTGATCAAGAAACATTCTCAGAAGACATCAAAAGTGATATGAACAAGCTTGCAAAGGCTTGGGAGAACGCTGGACCGTCCGAAGAGAAGAAGCTAATCAAGAAATACAAGCTAATGCCGGTTTTCTCTAAGCTTCGTGGTGGATTAAAACTTGGGCCAGCGAACGATCTCAAGGAGAACCCTAAGCTTATTATTGCTGGATTGGATGCAGAAGGTGATCTTCTATTCGCTACTGGTAATCCAGCCAAGGTATTCTCTGCTGACAAATTTGTTTCAGAAGAAGTAGCAGTTGAAGGTACCGATGAAGTTGAGGAAGATACTGATATTTCAGCTCTTCGTCTCTTTGCTCATGTTGCAGTGTACGTTGAAGGTATCGATGTTGACACGTTTGCTGAATTCCTTGAAGACTTTGAAGGTGACGCGGACGATGTCCCAGATGTTGTAGCTAGCTATAATGAATTTGCAGATTCACCAAGCCGCCAAACTCCACAATCGATGGCACGTTACAAAGGTGTCAGTGATCGATATGTTGTAGTTGAACTTGACGGTACAATTAAGCAGACATTCCAAAAGAGCCGCAATGGTTTGAAATCAGCATATGAATACGCTAATACTTTGGACACATGGAGAATCGAATGCGTTGCCAGAGACGGTAGCGTTGAGCATGTTGACAGTAGAGGTACTGTCCAAGGGTTTACCGAAGGTGTTGGCTTGAAGTTCTCTAGTAAGAAAGACTTCGAAAAGCAAGCAAAGGTTATGGGTCTAAAAGTTCAAGCACCAACTGTTGATCCAGACGGCGAAACCAACAAAGACAGTCATTTCTTGGTTGTTAAAGATCGTCAAGGTAACAATCGCGGTGAGTGGATCAAAAATGCTGGATATTTGACTGAGGCCGTCGATTTGACTAAAGCTGTTGACGTTAAAGCTCTTCAATCACAACTTAGTGAAAAACAAGCATCCAAATCATATGGAGTTTCTAGTTTCAAAGTCACACCACTAGAGATCAAACGATAATCACATGGAAGAACTACAAGAACTCGTTGGTATCATGCTTGAAAAGGCTGAAGCCATTTCTGAAAACTATGCCGATTGTGATCGAGATATCGAAGACTATGAGCTCGAAGCGCTAGAAGGAGTAGTGCAAAGTTTAACACTTGCTGAAGCATCATCAAAATGAACTTAATATCAACAGCTAACAACGTACTACTGGAATCAGTCAACATCCCTGCATTAGAGAAACTTATCTCTACTGCTACTGCTGACATCAGTGGTCTAACTGTCGAAGAAATCGCAGCGTTAGCTAAGGTGTTACCAAGGAAGTTGATGCCTTTCAGACATCAAGATGCAGTTGCTGCTATTGATGCTATCCTTCTTCATCCTACTACAGGGTTCAAGCCAAAGAAAAGTAAGGCTGAGACTGTAGTAGATGATCAAATCCACGAACTTGTTAAATGAAACTAACTGAAGAAGCATTTGAACTCTTTGCAGCCCAACATTATTGTAATCCAACTTGTCTGACTACAGAGGAATTTGATGAGGACTTGAAAAAGATCCACCTCATTAAACGCCTACTTAAGCGTAACGAGAGAGGAGAACATATACCTGTTAGGTTGCTTCTAAACCACATAATCATCTTCTATAATGTCTTTGACATCAATGCTGCAACAGGAATGTTGTTATTAAAACTCAAGGACAGTGGAGCGTGTTTAGGACCACTTAAAACTTGTCTCATCTATCTTAACTTGTCATCAGACGAGTGTATGTCACATGTCTATCCAGACCTGAACATGCGAGACTTAATCAGAAAGGAAGTAGAAGAATGTCATTACTAAGCGGCCTCATGCGAGGAACAGATAATTTTATGGCGATCCGATTTCTCAGACTGCTAACCATGCCGTGGAAGAAGACTGCTGCATTCAAGGAAGGTGTCGTTGATGAGAAAGGGCAACGCATCAAAGACGACTTAGACACATCAGCCGAGAAAGAAGCTTATACGATGTTTCATCGCTTAGCTTTCAATATCAAGCGATTATTCGAGAAAGCTCCAGGTTCTATTACAAGAAACATTGCATCTTACGGCACAGCGCTGTTCTTACTTAAAGAAGAGCTGGAGATGTCAGAAGAATCTCTGCAACCACTATTCGAATATCTTAAAATGGATCAAGTTGAGTTCAATGAAGAGATCATCCACCTTGCAAAAATGGGCGATATCGTCGGTGAGTGCGGTGGAGTAATGATCCTCAAAGAGAATTACGAAGAGTTATGCGAAGATGTAGGAATGACTTCAGGTAATACTGTATCTAGTACGAATGTGGATAAACATATTACTGGGCGTACATTCAAAGTACCGAATAATGTCTTCCGTAGATTCCAATTTGGGCGCAACAAGTATGAACGATGGAGTAAGTACCTCGAGGACGGCCAAGCTGATCTAAAAGGATATGCTCAGAAGAATCCGTCTCATACAATTATGTTACAATGCGAAGAAACTGGAGCAATGAGAGCTATCCGTCGTAAAGCATCTAATAAACTGTAATTTAGAGTTTACTTTTAGCCGTAACTGATGTATAATATACATCAGTTACGGTTTTTTTAACAATACACACCAACCTATGCCACATCCAAAGACTTCACTATTTACAGAGCAAATATCCCGCAAGCCAGATCATTATCCTTGGACTGAAAAGTTCATGCGTGTCATGTGGGAAGGCCTTTGGACAGACCGAGAGTTCTCTTTTGCTACAGACGTACAAGACTATAAGGTCAATATGACTGCCGAAGAACAAAAGGTTGTAGCTAATGCATTGTCAGCTATTAGTCAAATCGAGATCGCAGTTAAGACGTTTTGGGCCAAGCTAGGCGACAACCTTCCTCATCCATCGATACGCGACATGGGCTATGTTATGGCTAATGTTGAAGTCATTCATAATAGCGCTTATGAACGCCTTATCGAAGAGTTGGATTTAGAACATATCTTTCAAGACAACCTGAAACTACCTTGTGTTGAAGGCCGTGTCAAATACCTGAGAAAGTACACACATCGTTATTACACAGACTCAAAGCAACAATTCGTTTATGCATTGATCTTGTTCACGTTGTTCGTAGAAAATGTATCTCTGTTCTCTCAATTCTACATCATCAACTCATTTGGTCGCCGCGGTTTGTTGAAAGCGACTAATCAACAAACAAAGTATACGGCCAAAGAAGAGGATATTCATGGCAAAATCGGTATTAAGTTGGTGAATACCCTACGAGAAGAACATCCTGAATTGTTTGACCAAGGCTTAGAGGATAAAATTTTGCATGAAGCACATGAGGCTTACACCGCAGAAGCAAGCATCATCGATTGGATGCTTGGTGAATACTCACATGACGACTTGGATGCCAACATTGCTAAGCAATTCATCAAAGACCGCATCAACACGTCGTTGGTTGAAATTGGCTATTCGGCTATATTCGAAACCGATCAAGATGCACTTGATAAAACTGAGTGGTTCAATGAGATGCTAGAAGCTAACAATATGACAGACTTCTTTGATACTCGTCCAGTCGAGTATGCAAAAGGCGGTCAAAGCTTCGAAGATGACGGAGATTTATTTTAATTACAACAACAACAACAACAATATTGCAGAAACTATGGAAAAATTTTATTGGTTGAATGAGAATTCACGAACTTTTCTCTCACGAGGATACTTAAAAGACGGCATCTCGCCAGAAACACGAATTAGACAAATCGCAGATAAAGCTGAAGAAATACTTGGTATTGCAGGCTTTTCTGATAAGCTTTATGATTATGCGGGACGTGGATTCTACTCGTTTTCAACTCCCGTATGGAATAACTTTGGCGAAACTACTGGTTTACCTGTATCATGCTTTAACTCATACATCCCAGATGACACATCAAAAATCTTTGACAAGATTAGTGAAGTTGCAATGATGTCTAAATATGGCGGTGGTACTTCTGGCTTTTTTGGTGATGTTAGACCTAGAGGCTCAGACATCCAAGGTGGACGTGGTGGCAAGACCGACGGTTCTGTCAGATTCATGGAAATGTTCGACAAAACAGCAGATGTCATCAGCCAAGGCTCTGCTCGTCGAGGGTCCTTTGCTGCGTACTTACCAATTGAACATGACGACTTTGACGAGTTCATGCAAATCCGAGATCATGGTAACGCTATTCAGAAGATGTCTATCGGTCTTACGATCACGGACAAGTTCATGCATGACATGGTTGCAGGTAATAAAGAAAACATCCGTAGATGGATCAAGCTTATCAAGAAAGGCTACGAGACTGGCTTTCCTTATATCGTCTTCATCGACACTGTCAACAATACTCGGCCGCAAGTCTATAAGGATATTGGAGCGTTAATACGTTGTTCGAATTTGTGTACTGAGATCATGCTTCCTTCAACTGAGGACGAATCATTTGTATGTGTTCTATCATCTTTAAATCTTGCTCGTTGGGATGAGATGGTCGAAACAGATGCCGTTGAGACAATGGTGATGTTCCTTGATGCAATCAACGAAGAGTTTGTACAGAAGTCAGCAAATCTTAAGCATCTGGAAGCAGCAAATAAGTTTGCAAGGCGCCACCGCGCGCTTGGTATGGGTGCACTTGGGTGGCATTCTTATCTTCAACAGAAGAACGTTGCATTCGAATCTATGGAAGCAAAGCTGCTAAACACCAGCATTTGGAAGAAAATTAGAGAGCGTTCTGATTGTGCAACGTCTTATCTTGCTACGCTACTTGGCGAACCAGAAGTACTAAAAGGATACGGTCGCAGAAACGTAACAACCCTCGCGATTGCACCCACCACGTCATCGTCATTCATCCTTGGTCAAGTTTCACCTTCAATTGAGCCACTATCTGACAACTACTTCGTAAAGGACTTAGCCAAAGGTGTCTTTACATTTAAGAATCCAGAGCTGATTAAGGTGATGGAATCTTACGGAATGAACGATAAGAAGACATGGAAAAGCATTCTTAAGCATGGTGGATCAGTACAACATCTGGATTGGATGTCAGCACACGACAAAGCGGTGTACAAAACATTCGATGAGATTAGTCAACGAGAGATTGTAATTCAAGCTGCAGCTAGGCAGCCTTATATCGATCAAGGTCAGTCATTGAATCGAAAAATCCCTCACGATGTGCATTTCAAGGAAGTATCAAAGCTTCTAAAATTTGGCTGGGAATCTGGCATTAAGTCATTTTACTACCAACGATCAACAAACCCTGCTCAATCTGTAGCACGCGAAATCAACAACTGTACATCTTGCGAAGGGTAATATAACACTATGAGCATACGAGAAATATAACAACTAACTGAGGCAAAAAAAATGATAGTACTAAAAAAGACATATACAAATCAAGAGATTGATGACATCGAACGAGATGTCTGTGAGGCGATTGAAGAATCAATGCCGCATTGCGATGCTGATGGATATCCTAAAGGATCGGTGCAGGTAACAGTTGCCTACATCGATGAGTAGTCGAAAATGTTTGAAAGAATAAATATTCTTTCATGCTACCTACAGGTAAATACCGTGCGGCAAAAAAATGTATCAACAAATGTTGTTTTTCGATTGATGGTAAATCTTGCACAGCATGCAAGCGTAGCATCAAAGAAATCAAAGATGCAGGAAGACGCGCGGGTGATAAATACAACCATGAATTGGATGTACAAAGAAAAAGAATACGCCCCGACATTTGAAGAGATTCAAGCTGATGGATTATGCGGCTTTGTTTACATTATTACGAATCAGTTAACTGGGCGGAAGTATATCGGACAGAAGAAATTGATTAGCATCACAAGAAGAAAAGTAAAAGGCAAAACTCGACGAGTCACAACTAAGTCTATGTCAAATTGGCAAGACTATTGGGGCTCGTCGAGAACGCTGTTAGAAGACGTAGAAAAGTTTGGCAAAGAGCATTTCACAAGGGAGATACTCGACTTATGTGAGGCTAAAGGCCTTATGAATTACCTTGAATTGAAGTATCAAATGGAACGTAACGTATTGTTCACTGACGATTATTACAACGGTATCGTCAACATCAGGTTGAATGAGACAGCCATACGCAACTATGGCGATAGGTGTAAATTTTAGCATTTAGTTGTTTACTTTTGGGTGGTCATAGTGTAAGATAGTATCATAATCACATACTAACACAATTATGGATCAAAATACACAAAAGAAAACATACGAAAAGTACCGCCTACAGATTGAACTGCCTAATGGTATCACATACAGTGGTCTATTCGAGCCTTGGACGCAAGTAGATTATGATGCGTCTCAAGCGTTTCTGAGGGATATCGTAGAAGGTGAGAAGTACGAAGCAGTCAATCTTGAGGTCACTCATCCAAACGATGCAGATTGGCCAATTCGCTTGTTCTTGAATAAAGAACAAATTCGCACAGCACTCTGGTTCCTCGAAGTACGATAAAAATTATGATAATAGTCGACTATTCAGCTGTCTCAATCGCAGCATTATACGCAAACGGCATCAACGAAGTTGGTGAGATTGACGAAGGTATGGTTAGACATATCATTCTTAACACACTTCGTAGTTACAATATGAAGTTTAAAGACAAGTACGGCAATATGATACTAGCGATGGATGCTGGTAACGTATGGCGTAAGGACAGTTTCCCTCAATACAAAGCGAACCGGAAGAAGTCTCGTGGTGAATCCAAATTGGATTGGAACATGATTTTCGACTCTCTGAATGCTGTATCGAGAGAGATTCGTACTCACGTACCATGGAAGTCGTTGAAGCTTGACAGATGTGAAGCTGATGATATCATTGCTGTTCTATGCCAAGAGAATCAAGAGTTTGGTAAGAAGGAACCTATCTTGATCATCAGTGGTGACAAGGATTTCAAGCAGTTGCAGAAGTTCTCAAATGTACGACAATGGGCACCACGCGAGAAGAAGTATTTGGTTGAAAAAGATCCAGCTAAGTACCTCCGAGATCACATCATCAGCGGTGATGCGGGTGATGGTGTACCAAATATCCTGAGTGCTGACAACGTGTTAGTAGATGGAATTCGTCAAACTGTATTGAGTGCTAAGCGTAAAGCGAAGCTTGAGCAAGGTATCTTTGATACTGAAGACATTAAGAAACAGCTTGCTCGCAACACTCTGATGGTGGATTTAGAAATGATCCCACAAGATATCAAAGACGCAATCATCGAGTTGGACGCAACATTTCCAATTCCAAATGGTGGTACCCTTTTGAACTACTTCATTGAAAGCAAAAGCTCAACTCTCATCCCTCGTCTAACTGAATTCTACTAATGCCTGACTCGATCACAATATCTAAGGCAGAATACGTCAGTTGGTCAAGACGAAACCGTAAACTTAAAGAGGCGATCTGTGGATTATGCGGCATAATCGCCGCATTAGCAATCAGCATTATTTTCCTACTATTATGATAATCACACGAAAACTAGCAGCCATTGAAGTAGCTAAAATTGAAGCAATTCTTTATCCCGAGAATCTCATCCATGCGGCATTGGGTGGTTCTTGTTTGTACAAAGGCTCGTCTGAGAAAGACATTGATGTTATCATCTATCCACATGACGCGTCGTTGCCGACAACAAAGGTGGTGAAAGAATGTTTACGTCGAGCTGGTGTTGAGTTCATTGAAGATAGTAAGCAAGAGTGTCAATCTCAAACATCATGGAATCAAAACGGAAGCGGAAAGTATGTTGAAGTACTAATCGGTAGGCGTGAAATTGCACCGACGATATACGTCCGATTGGACTTCATCTTATGTGAGCGAGTCCTGGAAAGGTACGAAGCTGACGAAGATCAGCCTTTTTAGGCTATCGGGTTTCGTTATAAATTAATATCCATTTGCTAAACTAAACTAAACAAAAATATGAGCACATCACAAGAATCTAAGTACATTTTTCCACAGTTTGAAGAAATTCAAGCCTATAAGCAGGAGAAACGCGCATGCGAGCTTTTCAAGGAATACTTTGAAAATGACTTCACGTTCCGTTCTATCATCGTAGCCAACTTTATGCCAGACCTAAAGTTCTTCTTACCAGAAGGTGCTCCGCCATATGAATCACCAAAGGAAGATGCAGAAGCAACTTCTATCCGTCGCATCTTCGACAAAAAGATCATCGCAAAGTATGTTGATACTGGCACACCAGTGAATGCTATCCGCGCAGCAAAGCTTGAGAATAGTTTTGTACTTGTCCTTGAAGGCTTGACTAAGAAAGATGCGGAGATCATCATTGCAATGAAGGACAAGAAGCTAACAACTCTCTATCCAATGATCACCCACACATTTGCCACTAAGGCAGTTGGTGATAAGCTTAGCGATATCTAAGATGCTATACGACTACAGTTGCAGCGCGTGTAAACATGAGTGGGAAGAATCTCAATTATCTGATAATAGAGACCGACCATGCAAAGCGCGCTGCCCTTCTTGTAACGAGAAAGATGCAGTGTCGCGTGGCATAGGACAAGTAACATTGTCTTACATGGGCAACCAATGCGTGCAGTCTCGTGCGACACCTCAATTCAAAGAACGGCTTAAAGCAATCAAAGCTGGTACTGGAAAGTTCAATACAATCGAGACTGCGTAATGTTCATACACGACAACAGCATAGTTATCCCTGATCTTGAATGCATCACGACAGATGTCGATAGGAAGTACTACACACCTGAAGGTAAGAGTTACCCTTCTATCACGCATGTGTTAGGTTCAATCGGAGGTGAATGGCTTGTTGCATGGCGAGAAAGAGTTGGAGCTAAAGAAGCAGATCGCATTGGACGTCAAGCAGCATTGCATGGTACGAAAGTTCATGAGATAGCTGAAGACTACATCAACAACAAACCAATCGACGTGTCACGCGAGATGCCACTTGTACAGTGCGTCTTTGCTGCGTTGAAGATTGGTTTGTCAAGATTAACAAAGGTCTATGCTCAAGAAGTTGCAATGTACTCAGACCATCTACAGGTTGCTGGAAGAGTTGATGTTGTGGGTGAATATGATGGAGAAAGAAGCATCATTGACTTTAAAACGTCGAAACGCATCAAGTCAAAGGAATCAATTGGTGGATATTGGAAACAAGCAACAGCATACGCTATTATGTACGAGGAACGCACAGGCATTCCAATCACTCAGTTGGTCATCATCATGCTTGTAGAAGGTGATAATAAACCTCTTGTCTACAAGTCTCATCGAGACAAATGGGCAAAAGCATTGTTAGCAGATATCAAGACATTCGAATCTAAGTAAACAAGCTGCAAACTATTTAATGGTTTGCAGCTTTTTTGTGTTTACTTTCTTAATACGGTAGTGTAAGATAGTATCATAATCCAATACTAACATGATAATTGAAATAGACGACCACACAATAAAGCTTGAGAACATCACGCATGTCTCTCCAGTATGTGACAACAAAGACCTGATTAAAATAAAATAAAATAAAATAATATGAAAACACAACAAGTATGCATGCACTTCGCTCGCAAAGGCGACACAATTGTCACAGACAACGGGCGAGTCCTGATCATCAAAGAAGCGATAGCTACTAGACGCACAATTAAAGCCAGAGATGAGCAGGATGGTATTTGGCGATGCTTTACTGAAGCAGGAGTCGAAATAGGTGAGCTTGTGAAAGGCGTTCACCGGCAAACTGTCATCGCTCTGTATCGTAAGCCGTCGTTACTTAAACGAAGTCGACTCAACAAGAAAGTTCAGCACTTTGCTACAGTACAAGGTGCATCTTTCTTGTTCCAACAAGAGGCAGCAGAAAAAGAAGTACTCAGATTGATAGCACTCAACGATGAAATTGAAGCTATACTTAAACTTGCGCGCAAGGTCACGTACAAGCAGCTTATCGAGAAGAAAGTCGACGAAAATAAAATCGAAGCTGTAGCACTTGAACGTGATGCATACATTCAGTTGCTAAATGACCATGAGCTACTCAGTGTTTGGTCACGATGTGATGAGTTTACTTCAATTGGAGTAGACTATACTGTCGAATCAGTCAATCTCGGTTATGCGCGAGTGATATGGGATCGCAATACGTACCGCGTGACACCAGCACAGCTGGAAGATAATCCACATCTGATCACCACGATGGATCCAGATCCATGTTTCAAAGCACACGCACCAGGCAGCATGTATATCGAACAATCCAACATCGTTGCGCTTTATCGTGTACCAGAAACCAACGAGGTTAAGCAAGCAGTCTTTACTGTTGCAGAGCTTGACTTCATGATCGCACGACCATAATTATGACATACAGAAAAATAGCATTAGTGGACGTGGATGGCGTCCTTTTAAATTGGATTGATGCATTCCTTGAAAAGACAAACATGTCATTAGAGGAGTTCCTCCAATTAGAAATTGACTTACCAGAAATAGCAGTAGGTATGGTCAACAAATTCAATTGCTCAGCAGCAGTTGGCTTCTTAAAGCCATGGTCAGACAATTGTTTGTGGGGCGTCCGACAACTCTTTGAAAGCGGGTATGAACTGCATGCTATCACTTCTTTTGGTGGTGATATCCATTCCAGAGAGCTTAGAAAGCAGAACATTAACAGATACTATCAATGGAATGCAGAAGTGAATATGATCTCGTCAATTACCTTCACTGATATCGGAGCAAGCAAAGAAGAAGCTCTGTTGAAGTACGGACGTGATAGTGGCATCCCTTTCATCGAAGACCACTTGCGTCACGCTATTACTGGTGCTGAGTTAGGGTTCACACCATTCCTATTGAATCGTTCATACAATCAAAACAAGAACATCAACAAAGACGCAGAAGACAAAGTCTTCCGTTGTCGCAACTGGTCAGACATCGTCCAAGAACTCGCATGAAAACTAAACTACTACCTTGCCCATTCTGTAGGAGCATTCCAGACATATCAACGCTAGGCACGATGATAGACATTGGTTGTTGTGTCACTATGTCTATCCAGAAGTGTGACTACCTAACTCATGAAGAGCGAGACACATGGGACCATAAGACAATGATGAGAGCTCCAGAAGTGGAAGCGAAAGTGTGGGGAAATAGTTGCAAAGCAATGGAACACGCGAAAATAAGTACATTTAGTTGTTTACTTTTGTCAAACAGATAGGTAGGATAGTATCATAATCCAATAAGGAATCAACATTATGTCTACTCAAATCCCAATTTATTCACTTGACAAGTTCTTCTACGATGGGGCAACCAACGCACTATCGATCGACGAATCTGAGCTAACAATTTACGGCAAACATAATACAATGTCGTACCACGAAGATTCAGTTGATAGCAGAACGTTTGCTATCAGATCGCATATCACTAACCAACTGCGGGTTTTCATCTTCAGTCATCGAGTCTTCTATGGACATGGTGAAGACAGAGAGTATGCAGGCTTCACTTGTTACAGCGCAGAGAATGACATCCTTCTAACTGTCCACAACGATTAATATGAACCAACATGTAGTTGACATTTATCCGTTTGACAGGTTCTTCTATGACGATACAACCAGAACGTTATCGATCAGTGGTTCAGCATTAGCTCGTATGACACCATACGGCAAGTATGCGTTATACAAGAAGACTGATTTCAGATCGCTCGCTATCAAATCAAATGAGACTAGTATAGTCCGCATATTCCTTTTTCAAGGCTTGTCTGCTGGATGCTACATACTTTACAACAAGACTAGCAATGTCACAGTCCACGTGTACAACCACTAATATGAAACTACCAGTTTACGATTTTAACGCTTTTACTTGGGCGGAAAGCGAGCGCCGCCTCTACATTTGGCGCGACGAGTTGGATGAATTAACTCCTGAATTCGTCAATGAAGATGAGGTCAATCATCAAGTCATATTTGGAATACGCTCGCATGAAACTGATGTCATTGCATGGTTCATGTGGGGCAAAGAAATGCAAGCGCCACATGAATTCGAATTCATCCTTGAATCTACAGACACAAAACTTGACATACAATTAGTCGGTCTGCGCAACTAACTCTTCCAGCATGAGCTAATATGAAAACTAAAGACTTAATTACATACTCATTTGACATATTTGAATGGGACGAATTAACTCGCAGATTGAGGA
>TARA_R110000765_G_scaffold39138_7_pt1 | contig 13212 bp, 11 predicted proteins | sample TARA_R110000765 | Tara Oceans TARA_R110000765 (sample SAMEA4398168) | marine metagenome | biome: Polar Biome; feature: [MES] marine water layer (ENVO:01000295) within the mesopelagic zone...; material: water (ENVO:00002006), including particulate matter (ENVO:01000060) such as...... | reverse complement strand
AATAATAATTTCAACTTCATACCACTACCCACCTATATTGATTTTAATAGTCAAAAATCTATGGATGAGGTGTTTAAACCGCTATCTTATATTGATTACATAACAAGCTCATCTGGCCAGACAGTTGGGCCATCGTTTATATGTATGTATGTCGGTCAAACATCAACACATCTAGATATTGAAGATTCTGACCATGAAAATGATGGGATTAATTTATACACTAACGCAAATTGTAATGGTACAACTAGGAAAGATAGGGATTTTGATAAGGATGATGACGGCACTGGTAAATATAAAAATAAAATACCAGTTTTTGAGGTTAATTACGGGCAACAGAACCAAAACTACTTTAAAGATGTTAGATTAGACCAACGAGAATTTGTTGAAACCCAAGAATCTTTAGTTATTATCGATGAAATAAGTAAAAGTGGTGATAAGAATAACGATTCATTTATTGGTCAAAATTTATTTAATGTGTACCAAACAAGGAGTTACAGCGCAGAGGTTGAGGCGTTGGGTATGCCACTAATACAACCTATAATGTATTTTCAATTAAATAACATACCAATGTTTAGAGGTGGTTATTTAATCATACGAACCGAACACAATATAAAGGCTAACCATATGACCACAAAATTCAAAGGGGTTAGGGTAAAAGATGTTCGGACACCACTAAACAAAACGGTATTTGCTCTTAAAGAGTTTAACACCACCGAAACAGGTGATTCAGACCAACTTAAGTATGTTATTAGACCAAGTGATATTAATAATACTGGGTCTAATAGTACATCAACACCAGTATCAAATGTTACTGACCAAGATATTTATAATCATAACTACAACAAATATGCAAATAACCTTAATAATGATGATTTTGATGAACCATCAAATACCATTTTTAGTGGAACAGCACTAACGTACAATGAGATATTTGAAATCGCTGCAACGGCAACTGGTGTTGACGCTAAAGTATTAAAATGTGTTTCTTTTATTGAATCAACCATAGGTCAAAATAAAGATGGTAAAAGTAATAGAAGTGGTAACGAGGGTATTAATGGTAGTGGGTATGTAGGTTTAATGCAATTTGGTATTGCCGCATCAAATGATATTAACAATATAACTAGCCAACTTTTATTCGCATTACCTGATTTTACTAGTTATACATTTAAAGCTGACTTAGATGATGTAAATAAAAAGTTGAAGATACCAGCGTCACAATCAACAGACACAACAGTTAATAATCTTCAGACCAATTCACTATTTGACGACTTAGTTTCCGCTATAGCTGCTGCTGAATATGGAAAACAAGTTTTAGGTGGTAGGGCACCTCAAGTTACACCAATTGATGTTAGGGATATGTACCTATCATTCCAGCAGGGTAAAGGTGGGTTTAATAAGATACTTAAAGGTTTGACTAATCGGTTAGATGATGGTAGCAGTACGTCAAACAATATGAGGGGTAATGACCCATTTATACCAAGCTCACCTTATAAGTTTGAGGTTTGGCAATCATGGTTAGACGGTTGGAGTGGAAAGATTGAAAAAGTTTTCCATAAGGTTGTTGGTTCAAGTGCTAACTCTTTAAACCCGTCAGTTACACCTAACGCTGATAAATTAAGAGTTGTACTTGCTAACTTGGGTTATACAGAAAAGAATCAATCGATTAGTGAAATCGGTGATATTACTTCAGAGATGGAAGAATACGCTTCAGCTATTTTTACCAAAATAAAACAAGAATACTCAAGTTACGGTATTATAGTAACAGCTGGTAATGATTCTAGTCACCGAAATAGTGTCGCTAGACATCCAAAGGGTAACGCTATCGACTTTATTTTATTACGACCAAGCGGAAACCCAATACCCAAACCAAGTGATTTTGCTACTGGGAAAGTTTTACCAAAAGAACATCCAATATATTCAACTGGTGGTACCACTACAGACGTAACCATAATATCAGACGTAGAAAAGATAATTCAGGGGTATGTTGTAACAAGTGGTGATAAATTCATTTATTTAGATGAATATAATTACCCAACACGCCACGCTACTGGACCACATTTCCACATTTCATACAACCCCGCTGGTCGTGGTACTGAAGGTATAATTAACTATTCCGCACAACCACCAATGATGCCATCAGGCTTTACTAGGAATAATTATGAAGTATCACAGCTTGCACTGAATGCTGGTACTATTACAGCATACAATGTTTGATAATTCAAACTAATTTTGTATATTTGTAATATGACACTAGGTTATATAATATCTGACGAAACAATTAAACCCGAAAAAAACTTCGAGGTTATAAAATATTCTGATTATGATGAATCGGTACATTCACCTGCACTATTTATTGGTTTTGATAAAATAAAAACACTATTTGGTGACTCAATCAGTGTTCTAGACCGAAAGATTGGTAATGATAAGTATTGGACGTTCACTTTGGATGAACATAGGAGTTACCATGACTTAGATATTTATGAGTTTATGAAGTATTGTTATAATCTAATAATCAAGGGTGTTGATTATTACTTTATTGACCCACTCTTAATGTCAGAGGATAAAACTGTTACGACCTTTTGGTTGAACAGGCATGAGAAGATGTTCGATAGGATAAAAACTAAAAGTGGTGATATAATTACCTATCATAAGGATAATATGGTCTATATCTACGCCAATAAATTCATATTGGGTGTTAACACTGACTTTTATGAGTTTATGGGTGATGACAATATAAATATTTTGGATAAAATAAAAGATATATCAACCGTGTTTCTTAGTGGTGACGATATAATTATAGAATATGAGGATTTTATGTATATGTATGAGCACGATTACAAATATATACCATATCTGTATTCTATAATTAATGATGGGTGACAAACAAATAATCATAGCTACCTTTGTTGAAAAAGATAAACTACAATGGTTTTATGGTTTCATGGAGGGTAGGTTCAACATCAAGGAAAAACACATATTCAAGTATGTTAACATTGATAACCCAGAACATCATATAATGACCTTTAGATATTTAGTATCGGAAGACACTAAAGTCAACCTAAGTAGAGACTTCACAAATTCACTTACAATACACAAGAAAGGTGATTGTCTTTACACAATAAACGGACTTAATAGACTTATTGAAGCGCTAAACCCAAACGCGATGGGTAATATAGATTATGCCTCATTTAAAATAGATTGGTCAGAGTATCAGAATAAATTTATAACTGCATTTGAAAATGAGTTAATTATTAATGAGATAAAAAGAATTTTTTAGTCATTTTATGATATTTACTACTATAACATTAACATAAACTATACTGTTATGAGCAATAAAAAAGAAAAATTATTCGATGAGCTTGACGAGTTTTTAGCTCAGAATGAAAATAACGATGGTACAACTATAGAGTGTACTGATGACGTGTGCGTAATAAAAAATGACAAAAGTCTTATTGAAGTCATGAATAAAAAAGTTGTGACACAGGACGGAAGACAATTACTTACTTGATATGGAAAAGGAAAATATAAATAAGCTTATTAACGAAGAGTCAAAACGACTTATGCAGATATCAGAATACGCGTTTTATACAGTAAACGAAGCTGAAGACGATGATATTGATGCAGAGCTTGATGATTTGGAATCAGAATTACCGCCAGCTGATGACGCTGAACTTGAAACCCAAGAAGAGCCAATGGATGATATTGGTGATGAAGGTGGTTTTGGTGATGAAGGTGGTTTTGGTGATGAACCAATGGACGAACCAATGGACGAACCAGCTGAAGAAATGGGTGATGATGAAGTAGAGGTTGACGTTACCGATTTAGTAAACACCTCAAACGAACTTAAAGCCTCCGCAGAAGAAAATAGCACTAAGATGTCGGAATTAATTGACAACTTTAGTAAATTAGCTAGTCAGGTTAATTCAATGGGTCAAATGAGTAATAAAATAGATTCATTGGATAGCGAACTATCCAAGGTTAGTGCTGAAATTGAAAAACGTAACCCAACACCTACTGAAAAGATTGAGATGCGTTCATTAGACTCTTTCCCATATAATATTAAACTAAGTGATTTTTGGTCAGATAATTCTGATAAATTCACAACGGTTGATAGCGCAGAAAGTACCGTGGGTGGTGAAGAAGAAGAAGAAGAAGAAGCTAAAGAATACGTATTAACAAAAGCAGACGCCTCTGACTTTTCAAACTCCGATATAAAGGATAGTTTCGGTGATTTTGAAGAGGAAGACATTTAATAAACATTTTTTTTTACATAATAGTTGACACCAGCGCAAATTTGTTGTATATTTGCATTGTGTGTTATACGAATACATATATAACATAACAATAACAATAATTATTTAACATTAAATTTTTTAAAAACATGAGTAATCCGTTAGATGCAATTTTAAACCAGTACAAAGAATCTGGTAGCAATGTGAACTTCCAAGCTAAGACTTACGACTTAGCTAATTATTTTAGCACTTATCTTCCAGAAGGTGTTACAGAAGGAACTAAAGTCGTGAGAATCCTTCCACCAGCCGAAGGTCAAGCAACACCATTTATTGAAATGTTTGCCCACAAGTACAAACTTGATGGTCAATGGAAAACCTTTCCTTGCTTGGATAAAGAAGAGGGTAAAGAATGCCCTTTATGCGAAACAAGAAATGCTCTAAGAGCAGAGGGTACAGAAGAAAGTAAAGAACTAGCTAAGAAGTTCAATGTCCGTAAATTTTACATTGTAAAAGTAATTGACAGAGATAAAGAGAGTGAGGGTGTTAAGTTCTGGAGATTTGCTGATAACTGGCAAAAAACTGGTACTTTTGATAAGATTGTAGGTATCTACAAGGCCGTTAAGCATGATATTGCTGATGCGACAACTGGACGAGACCTACAAATTAATATTGCTAGGAACTCAAATGGGTCACCAGTGGTTCAATCAATAATCCCAATAGATAAGAGTGAACTTTCAGAAGATGCAGACCTATCTAAAAAGTGGTTAGCTGATACAAGAGGGTGGCGTGATGGTATCTACGCTGTTAAATCTTACGAGTTCCTAGAGATTGTTGTTCGCGGAGGAGTTCCAGCTTGGGATAAAGCGAAAGAGGGTTGGGTTGATAAAGATGCGTTGACTGAGGATGATGATTCAAAAACATCTACTAATGATTTAGAGAGTGAATTAACTATGGGTATGGGTTCGTCAAATAATAAATTGACAACTGAAGAGGCTACCACTCCAGAACCTGCTACGGTTTCAGAACCTGCTACCTCTAGCGCAAATGATAATGAAGACGATTTACCGTTCTAATAAATTATTAGAAAAGTTTTAAAGATAAGTGGTGTAAAAACCACTTATTTTTTTCCCCTATTTAAAATAATAATATAAAAAAAAGTTATAAAATGGCTAAAAAAGCACCTAAAAAAAATACAGAGAACACAACAGCTAATAAAACGTTCAACTTAGACGCGTTTAAAAAAAATAATGGGTTAGATGTTGTTGTTAAAGATAAAGAATTATCATGGCTACCAATGTCAGAAGCTTATTATGAAGCATTGAAAATGCCAGGTCTAGCCAGAGGGTTTTTTACCTCATTCAGAGGTTATACTAATACTGGTAAGTCAACTGCGATATATGAGGCTGCTGTTGGTGCTCAAAAAATTGGTGATTTACCAGTAATTATTGAAACTGAAGGTAACTGGAACTGGTCACACGCTAAAAACATTGGTCTGGTATTCGAAGAGGTTGTTGACGAGACAACTGGTGAGATTATTGATTATGAGGGTGATTTCTTATTTATCAGTGGTGAAGATTTATTAAAGAGGTATCAGAATTTTGACCACTCAAATGGTAAAGAGAGTGCAAAACCACTTAGGTTTGAGCCAGTTATAGAAGATGTTTCTAAACTAATGAATGAATTATTAGACCTACAAGAAGAAAACACGTTACCAAGAAATATTTGTTTCCTTTGGGATTCTGTAGGTTCACTTAATGGTTTCCGTTCAGCAACTTCAAATAGTAATAATAATCAATGGAATGCTGGTTCAATGGAGGCTGCATTCAAATCACTAATTAACTTTAGAATCCCAGCATCTAGAAGAGAAGGTAAGCCTTATACTAATACTTTTGCTGTGGTTCAGAAGATTTGGTTAGATAATGAGAATAAAGTTATTAAACATAAAGGTGGTGAGGCGTTCTTTTATTCACCAAGAGTTATTGTACACTTTGGAGGAATCCTTTCACACTCAACCATTAAGTTGAAAGCGACTTCTGGTGGTGAAACATATCAATTTGGTATTGAAACCAAGGTTAGATGTGAGAAGAACCAAGTAAATGGTATTGAGGAGCAGGGTAAAATTGCGTCAACACCGCATGGTTATTGGAGCCCAGATAAGATTAACGATTATAAAAAGGAGCATAGGGATTTTATTTTGGGTAAGTTAAACTCACCTTATGATGATTTTGAAATCGAAAAAGAGGAGCAAGATTTCTCTGGTGAAGATTTAATCAGTTCGATGTCCAAAAAGTAATTTTTTGTTTAACCTTTTAACTAATATGAATGCCCAAGTTACCTCCAAAAAAAGGTAAACGTATTGATAGAATAAACACCCTTTTGATTGATGGTAATGCCCTATTCAAAAGGGGTTACCACGGTAGTCATGACGCTTATAATAAAGAGGGTCAACATATAGGTGGGTTATATCAATTCATAACTGTTCTTAAGAAACTACTATCCGAAGACGTATACCATAGAGTATACGTCTTCTGGGATGGTGAGTTTAGCGGTAAACTAAGATACAACATATATAAGGACTATAAATCTGACCGTGGTAAAAACTATGAAACTGGTACCAAACCAGAAGACATGGATGAAAAATTACAACAGTATATGGTTAAAGAATACTTGTATCACTTATCCATACGTCAAATTGAAGATGATGTTGTTGAAGCTGACGATTATATAGCTTTTTATTCTAACAATAAGGCTGACAATGAGGACGTTACGATTTGCACTAGCGATAGAGACATATGTCAACTTGTAAATGACAATATAAAAATATATCTTTGCGATAAGAAAATATATCTTACCAAGGAAAACTACAATGAACACTTTTCACACCACTATACTAATGTCGCTTTGATTAAGACAATTACTGGTGATAATTCAGATACTATTAAGGGTATAAAGGGTGTTAAAGAAGCCACACTTACCAAACACTTCCCTCAGATAACTGAGAGGTCTGTTGAGCTTAGTGAGATATTAAGTGGTGCTGAAAAGATTCAAGAGGGTAGACTTTTAAAAAAAAAGAAACCTCTAAAAGCTTTGGATAACATAATAAATTCAGTTACTGAAGGAATCCAAGGCTCAAAGATATACGAAATTAACGATGAATTGGTCAACTTAAAAAAACCAAAGATGACCGAAAAATCGATAATACATTTCTATGATATTATTGATACACCCTTAAGTGATGATAGAAGTATTAAGGATGTGTATAGAATGGTTAAAAGGGACAGTTTAGATGATATAATTAGGTCATATTACATGTCAGACTACTTTCTACCATTTAAAAAACTAATAGATAGAGACTATAACAAAATTTAAAATTAAATAAAATGATAACAACTAACGAACCAATAAAACATAATTACGAAAGAAAACGACACCAGAACTTCGAATTTAACCTAACAATTAACGGTAATATTCTTTGTAAAAGGTACTTCTCAGTTAGAGATGTTAAGTTTGATAATATCAAAGATGTTAAACCAATGATGGACGAACTCACTGGGATGGATAATGACCATTTTGGTGGTATGGGGATTATACCTACCTATCTGAAAGATAAAAGTATAGATTTCCTATGGAAAACTAATAACCCATACTTCAAACAAACTGAAGATATGATTGACAAGCGCAATGTCTTTGAGAATGAGGACCTTATCGGGTTCAAAATAACCTTTTTTGACTTCAGAACAAATGAAGAACGTTTAATCGGTGAAACACAATTCAGTGGTAATTTTTTCCCACCTAAAGTAAGGTATGAGATTAATATAAGGGACATTATACCTGAAATTATAGGTATAATTAGGGAGCATACCAGTAACTCGTAAAAAATCTGGAATTTAAGTTAATAATGGTGTGTATTATAGGTATTTATAAACGTAAAAATTAATGTTTTAATATGGGTAAAAATGAAAAGAATAATTTTGGTTATTTAGGTGTAGATTATCAATATAATTTGATAAATCAAATAATAGTTGATGCTAAGTTTGGTGAGAGTGTTATTGACGCTATAGACCACAATTATTTTGAAACCGTTGACTTAAAAACTATAGTAATTGAGATTAAAAATATAAAAGATAATTACGGTTCAATACCCGACTACCCTACACTAGAAATTAAGCTTAAGCAGATTGAAGGTAGTATAGTTAGAGACTTCACTCTAGAACATTTAAATACGATTAGAGGTTTAACGGTAAAGACACCAAAACTAATCCAAGAAGAGGCTGTAAAATTCTGTAAACAACAAGAATTAAGTAAGGCTGTAAAAAAAATACAAAAGCTAATTGATACTGGCAAGGCTGAAAACTTTGATTCTGCTAGTGAATTCATAAAAACCGCACTTGATGTCGGTTATGCTAAAGAGGATGATACCACATTATTTGAGGGTATAAACGAGGTATTAGCTGATGATTATCGAAACCCGATACTAACTGGTATTGCTAAGTTGGATGAGGTTATGAATGGTGGGTTATCAAAAACTGAATTAGGTGTCGTTGTTGCCCCTTTTGGTGTCGGTAAAACCACTTTAGCAACTAAAATGGCTAATAGTGCGTTTAATCATGGTTATAATGTTCTTCAAGTATTCTTTGAGGACCAACCAAAAGTTATTAAACGTAAGCATTATTCTTGTTGGACAAATATTGAATTAAATAATCTTGGTGCTTATAAGGATGAGGTTATCGAAAAGGTAAAACAGATGGAGGAGAACGCAAAGGGGGGTCTTAAATTAAAGAGATTCCCTAGCGATGGTACAACCATGAAGACAATCAGGAAGTATATTGAAAAGAAAATTTCCGAAGGGTTCAGACCAGATATAATATTATTAGATTACATTGATTGCGTTCAACCATCTAAAAAGTTTGACGATGTATACGCAGGTGAAGGTAACGTGATGAGGGAGTTTGAAACCATGCTTTCTGACTTTAATATTGCTGGATGGACCTTTGTTCAAGGTAATCGAAGTTCGATTAAATCAGAAGTCGTTGAAGCTGACCAGATTGGTGGTTCGATTAAGAAAGGTCAAATTGGACACTTTATTATGAGTATAGCTAAAAGTTTAGCACAAAAAGATAGCGGACATGCCAACATTGCAATTCTTAAATCAAGATTTGGTAGAGATGGTCTAGTTTTCCAAGACTGTGTGTTTGATAACTCAAAAATTCAGATTGACATTGGTGGTGAACAAGCTGGTATTACAGACTTCCAAGCTAAAACGGGTATTAATGGTTCGAACCAACAAATGATAAATAGTGTACTTAATAGAGTTAAAGATAGTAACACTAAAAACGAATCAACAGTAATAATATAGTAACTTAAATTTAAAATTAACATAAATGTACTTAAAAAATAAAGACGTAAGTAAACGGTATTCAATCTTCCCAATAACACACAATGACCTTTGGGAGTTTTACAAGAACGCTGAAGCACAAACGTGGGTGGTTGAAGAAATCGACCTTAGTAAAGATAGATTTGATGAGCTTAAAGATAACGAAAAGATTTATCTTAAAAATATATTGGCTTTCTTTGCTATATCAGATGGGTTAGTTATAGATAATCTTGCTACTAATTTTTTAAATGAGGTTGATGTTTTGGAGGCCCAATATTTTTATGGTCACCAAACATTTATTGAACAAGTTCATGCAAACGGCTATTCGTTATTGATTGAGACATATATTAAAGACCTAGTAGAACGAGACGAGTTGTTTAATTCAATGGAAACAAATCCAGCGGTTAATAAAAAGGTTGTATGGGCTGAGAATTGGATTAACCATCCATCGTTTGTTCATAGATTGGTTGCATTTGCCTGTGTTGAAGGCATTTCATTTGCTAGTGTTTTTTCTGGTGTATTCTGGTTCAGAAGTCGCAATAAAATGCCAGGTCTTGGAAGTATGAATGAGTTAATTTTGAGGGATGAGACAACACATTATGAGTTTGCACTAAATCTGTATAAGTCGTATTTGATAGATGAATATAAGCTTTCTAAACCCGAACTTAGAAATATCATTATTAGTTGTTATGAGGCTGAAAAGTTGTTCGTTGATGAAAGTATGCCAGATGGACTTCAGGGTTTAACAAAGGTTGATATGGTTAAATATATTCAGTACGTTACTGATATCGTTCTGAGCGACTTTGGTTGTGAAAGAGAATTCAAGGTTAACAACCCACTGGAGTACATGGCCAGAATTGGTCTTTCAGCGAAAAATAATTTCTTTGAAAAACGGGATGGTGAATACACTAGAGTTGATATACCGTCAACCACAGAAGGTGTATTTGATGATGATTTTTAATTATAAAAATATTAAATATGAAGATTGTAAAGAGAGACGGAACCAAACAGAGTTTTGCGCCAAATAAAGTCTTAACTAGAATTAAAACACAAGCTAAAGGGTTAGAGGTAAACTCAACTGCACTATTTCAAGAGGTTATACCATTTATATCAGATAACATGACAACCACCGAGGTTGATGAAATCATAGCGTTTAAATCGGCTGATAAGATTATTCAACACCCAGACTACTCATTATTAGGTGGTCGGATATTATTAAGCCGACAGTCAAAGTTGATTGGTAAGGAACTACAAGACGTTGACCGAACATACGATTTTTTCGGTGCGACAACGTTCTTGAGTAAATATTCAATGAAAAACAGTGATAACAGCCCTGTTGAATTACCATCATGTATGTACAAAAGGGTTGCTGAATTCTTAAGTGACAGCCCAACGGAAAAGCGTAGACTTTTGGGTGAATTAACAAGTAAAAGAGTTAATTTTGCAACCCCAACATATACTAATGCTGGTATAGCTAAGCGTGGTGGTATGATTAGTTGCAATTTAACTCACCTTGAATCTGACACGATTGAGGGTATTGAAAAAACATTAACGAAAATATCATACGCCTCAAAAGAAGGTTCAGGTATTGGGTTATTAATTGACCCAATAAGAAGTAAGGATAGTTATGTTAGTTCTTTTAATGGTAAAGCTGGTGGTGTTGTAAGGTTAGCCGACATGGTTCAATCTAAGATGCGTTTCTATAAACAAGGCTCTCGCTCTGGGAGCTGCGCATTATATTTATCCGTGTGGCACAAAGATATTATTGATTTCTTAGAGTTAACTTTACCTGTTGGTGACGAACAGCTTAGAAGTCGTGATTTATTTACTGCGGTTGTTATTAACGACCTGTTTATGGAAAAATTACAATCAAGTGATGACTGGTATTTATTCTGTCCGAATGAGATTAAAAAAGCTGGCTTAAAAAACTTATATGATTTATATGGTGAAGAGTTTGTCGCTGAGTATAATAAGGCTGTTGAGCTAGGTATCGGAACACCGATAGCACCTAAGAAAATATTTGACGCTGTAATCAAGTCACAGGTTGAGAGTGGTAAACCATATACCATGTTTAAGGATAACGCAAATAAAAGGAATATGCAAGATAACATCGGTGTTATAAAGCAGAGTAATCTGTGCATAGAAATTTTCCAAGCATCCAAACCAGAGTATACACCACAATGCACACTGGCCTCAATTAACTTATCAGAACATTCAGATTTGAAGTCGATAGCTAAAAGTACTAGGGTGTTAGTTAGAGCATTGAACAGTGTAATCGATAAAAATAAGTGGAGTGACGATTGGAGCGAGGCCGCTGGAGTTGACCAAAGAGCCTTGGCTATTGGTGTTGCTGGACTGGCTGATTTCTTCGCAAAAAATAAAATATCATATGAGTCTGAAGAGGCTAGAAAATGGAATAACGACATCTTCAAGACCATGTACCAATCAGCGGTCAGCGAATCTATGTTGATTGCTGAAGAGGAGGGTCATAATTACCCAGCTTGGGAAGGTAGTAGATATTCAAAGGGTGAAACATATATTGAAGGTTGGTCGCCAAAACCAGAAGGAGAGCCAATACCAATGTATAATAGTATGTTAATTGGGCTTATGCCAACAGCGTCATCAGCAATACTATTAGGTAGTTTTGAATCTTTTGAACCCGTTACCGCTAATTTATTTACTAGAAGAGTTGGTCAAGGAGAATTCTTAGTTGTTAACAAGTACCTTGTTAATGAGTTATTAGAATTGGGTCTTTGGGATAGTGATATGGTAGACAAGGTTATTGGTAATAAGGGTAGTATACAAAGCATTATAGAGATTCCAGAAGATATTAGATATCGATATAAGGACGTCTGGGAACTACCACAGAGGGTTTTATTGGATTTAGCTATTACTAGGAATCAATATGTTGACCAATCACAGTCACTTAATGTTTACCATGCTGACGCTAAGTATTCTAAAATTGCTAGTGCGTTGATGTATGCTTGGAAAGGCGGTTTAAAAACTGGTGTATATTATACTAGGAGTAAGTCTAAATTAGAAACAAATACTAAATTAGCAATATCAAAAGGTTCTGAAACGCCAGAAAAACCAAAAGATAGCCCATTTGAATGTTTCGGTTGTAGCGCTTAAATAGTTATAACATAACTCTAATAGACCCACTAGCTAATAACTAGTGGGTTTCTTTTTTAATAGTAATTAATTAAATTATAAGTTTACAAAATTTAACCTTATAATATATTTACTAACATGGCACAAGGTAAATATATTAATATAAGGTACCCCTTTAAAGATAACAGTCAAGGTTTTTATCTTGATATGTCAAGCACTGACGCTGGAGCTATAAGGTCAGACCTTATGCATTTAATCCTAACTCAGAAGGGCCAAAGACTGTATATGCCTGACTTCGGTACAGACCTACTTAAATACATTTTTGACCCGAACGACACCAAAATGTTATCAGACATTAAATTTGATATTAATGAAACGGTTAAGAAATATATACCGAATTTAAAAATTAATGATATTATTGTGGAAATTGACGACAATAATGAACACAAAACGACATTAAAAATTGATTATACCGTAACTGAGGGTGTTTTTGAA
>TARA_R110000765_G_scaffold4214_5_pt1 | contig 13268 bp, 21 predicted proteins | sample TARA_R110000765 | Tara Oceans TARA_R110000765 (sample SAMEA4398168) | marine metagenome | biome: Polar Biome; feature: [MES] marine water layer (ENVO:01000295) within the mesopelagic zone...; material: water (ENVO:00002006), including particulate matter (ENVO:01000060) such as...... | reverse complement strand
ATAATACCATCATAACCATCAGATGGGAATGAAGTTATTGGGGACATTTGATCATATCTACCTGCCCATAAATCGTTTACATAAGCTTTAGCTACTCGGTGTGGAGTTTCCATTGAATTTGGATCATTTCTCCAATCGCATTTTAAAGCATCTAAAAATTCCCCATATGATTTAGTAGCTTGTTCGATCATGTCTAATTTTTCTTGATCATTTAAAGGAAAACCTGGGGCTACTCCATTAGCGAAGCCAGTTTGTACAACTTCTAATTGCTCATGAATTCTTCTTCGTTTGTTTTCTGCCATTTTTCATTTTTTATGTTGATATAATATACAAATAATTTGATGGAATTCCAAATTATATTTTAAAAAAATTTAACTCATTAAATTAGTAACTTAAATGGTAGGAATCCCCTACCACCTTTTTTCTTCTTTTTTTAGTAGATTTGTCACTATAACTTTGATAGGGTTTAGAATAATTAAACTTCTTAGTTATTTTATTACATCTCTTTACTTTATATTGAGCACATGAACATAACAAAAATATTAATATAATCCAAATTAATCTATTCATTTTTTAATTTATAATCTTGAATTAATTTTGAATCTTTTCTCTCCCACGGATAGATTACCCACTCATTACCCATATGCTCTTGAGCATAAATTGTTGGGACAACCGAAGATGTATTAGGTTTATAATGAAGAACAGCTGATAATGCTCCTTTATAATTTTTTAAAGTTTCCCCACTGTCACAAATATCATCAATAATTAAAATATTTGAAGATGGTAAATCCTTTAATGATGATTCGCTAGTATATTTAAGGTTTAGTTTATGTGAAACTAACACTGCAGGGATTAATCCACCTCTAGCTAAACCTGTTACATGGGTTAGGTTTGGAATTTTGGTTATTTTTTCACATAAAACTTCTACTAAATTTGAGACATCATCCCAATTTAAATATATTTTATTATCTATTTTTAACATTTGTATTATTTTATTTGTTTAGTGGAATGCATATATATTCAGGCACATTAAAATAGTAAGCTATAGTAAAACATATACACCATTTTAATATATAGAATACTAGTTTTTTCATAATGGTGAATTCACTCCTAATATATTTTCTTCTTTATCAAGCTTATCTCTTACTCTATCTGATATAGGTATTGAATCCCCCATTTCATCTATCCTAACAAAGGTAATATTTGTAGCTAATATAACATTTTGTTTACCATTATATACATTGTGAGATCGAGCCTCTAACTTTAAATTAATTGATGTATTCCCTACAGATTCAACGTCGCCATATATCTTTAATAATTGTCCTTCTCTAGCTGGTTTATTGAATAGGCATTTATCAATACTTTTAGTTACCATTCTTGGAGTATCACAATATTCAGATGCAAATCCAGCAGCCGCAGCATCTAACCATGCTAATAACTTACCACCAAATAGATTCCCATGGAATCCTAAATCAGATTTCTTAATTGGGTGTTGAGTTATATAATGCATATTATCTTTTACCCCCATGATACTCTACAGCATGACCTTCATTTATTAAGGTTTTATTAATATTAACATCTTCAACTAATAAAGTACCTAAACACCTCCCATATTTTCCTACTCCATGAGATTGAAGAATAAAATCCCCATCACCTAATAGTTCTATAAGTCTTGCTTTTGCAGCTAATCCTAATTTTTTTTCTTCTAAATCTCTAGTTCTTGATTCTGGTGCATTCATACCCATCATTCTAACTCTTACTTTTTTCCAGGTATCAAACCCTAAATCTACAAGAGCATCAATGGTATCTCCATCTACAACTCTATCTAACTTTGCTTTGTATTTATACATTTTTTAAATATTCTGTTAATTTATCAATTAATTCTAACACTTCATCGGGGTCCATAGTAATAGCACAACAAATACTAACATTTTCTTTAATTTCCTCTAAAGTATCAATAGCTTCTTGTTTATCCATTATACCTCACGTTGATCTTGAAAAGCAATTATATGGGGCCTCCACGTTAACCTATAACCATTATCTCTAACCCAGTCAAACATTTTAGGGTATGATTTTTGAAGTGATTCCCTAGTATCACCTGCAGGCATAAACCATACTTTATCAGATGGAATGTCTAAAGCTGTAATAGCATCCATAATTTCTTTAAGTGCTTCTTTATCAACACCATCCCATACAGGTTTTAAATGATAATCTAAATGATAATCAATTGATTGTTTAATAGCATCCCAGTTTAATCTTAATCTGTTATGAGTTTTAATCATTCTTTCATCTGTAATTCCACCTTGGGGGGTTGCTACTCCTAACTGTGGGACAGAATTAGAAAACTTAGGACTGATAGATAATAAATTAATTGGATAATCTGTGGGGAGAAAATGACTACCTTCAGTTTCAATAGTAATAAAAATATTTTTTTCATGAGCAAAATGTGTTAATTCATTTACTAGAGCAGCATGCATTGTAGGTGAACCCCCAGTTAACATCATTTCCTTAATATGGGGGTTATCCTCATATGCTTTAATGATGTTATTAAAAGTGTATTTACCTTTTTCAGGGTGGATTGAGGTATAAAATGAGTCACACCATCCTCCTTCTCCAAAATAGCATCTATGGGTACATCCTGTAGTTCTAATTACTACTGTAGGGTAACCTGATCTAGATCCTTCGCTCTGTACTGCTGTGTAAACTTCTACAATAGGTAAAACCTTATCATAGTCTGATAATCTTTTTAATTGTTTATGCATGTGTTAATTTTTTTAAGTGGTTTTTGTTTCACTGTTATCGGGGAAGGATTCGAACCTCCGTTCACGGTACCAAAAACCATTGTCCTGCCTCTAGACGACCCGATAATGTTGTGGAGAATGTGAGAGTCGAACTCACGACTTCTACCTTGCAAGGGTAGCGCTCTAGCCAGCTGAGCTAATTCCCCCTACATTTTAATCTTCTACGTAGTAAGCTGCATTTTTACCGTGTTCCATAAATTTAACTTTAGTAACTCTTACTCTGCCTTCGGTTTCAGTCTTAACAAATTCATTTAATTTACCAAAAATATATTCTGAAAATTTTTCGGCACCTGTAGCTTCAATTATTCTTAATTGAATTACTCCCAGACCATCCATAGTTTTCCAACCACCCATTCCTGGGTCGTCTTCAGCAATTATAACTGTATGATCAAACATATAGTCCATCCATGCTTTTGGTTGCATACCATCAATTAAGGTTTTAGCACGTTTCATACCACCAAAATCCCAAACCCAGTTACGTTCATCTAATTCTCCTTCAAAGTAAACTTTAAAAGAAATACCATAACCGTGTAAAAATCTGCAATGGGTGTCTTCTGCTTTCCATTGACGGAATACAGTAGAAAAACCATCAAATACTTTGCTTGATTGAAATTTACCCATTGAACCAATTTTTTATAGCTGTTATACCATCAAACCCACCGACGTGTCTTTTAATTTCATTTCCGCTCATATCAGTTACAACGCATGTTGGAATATTTTTTACATTGTATTTTTGAGGAAAATCGGCGTCATAATCAATATTAACCTTTTTTACAGGTATTCCGGATTTTGCAATTTCATCCATTTGAGGTGAAAGTGTTTTGCAGGGACCACACCAAGGTGCACTAAAATATATAATTCCTTTTTCCATTTTATTTTTTATTTGTTTGGTTTTTATTTGATTTTTCTTCTTTACTTTTAGTTGCAGAACCTTTAGATGCTCTTACTGCAGATTTAGAAGCTCTAGTAGTAGATGACTTGTTAGATGTAGGTTTTGAAGAACCTTCTACTTTACTTTTATTAGAAACATTACCTTTAGAAGCTCTAACAGATGATTTTGATGCTCTTGAACTACTTGGTTTATTTGTATTTGGTTTTGATGTTGGTTCTATTTTAGTTTCATTAGAACCTTTACCTTTAGAAGCAGATTTTGATGATCTAGATTTAGAAGTTTCATAATTTACTTCAGTAACTGGGGTTACTTTGTAAGGTTTTTCTTTTTTATTAAATACTTCAGGGTTTATAGGGTTAACTACTTCTGCTTTAGTACTTTTGCTTAGTTTGTTGTTTTTGTTTTCTTTTTCTTGTGCAGAAAATGTAATAGCTGTTAAAAACAAACATCCTAGGATAATTGACTTTTTCATATTTATTTATTTTAATTTTTATTTAAAAGGTATTAGACTAATTCTTCTATTATGCCTATTACTTCACTCAATATAAGCAAAATAGCTGCGGTAACCAAACTAAAAGGGAGAAAAATATACCCTAATATCCTAATACCAGATTTAAGAAAACTAATTTTTTGGTGAAGATATGCATCTGGTAGTTCTTTAATTTTAGCACCTGCTAATTGTTTAACTATTTTATCCACTTCTTTACTTATTTTTTTATCTTTTAATTCCATTTTATCTATTATTTGCGATATCAATTGTATCATTCATATTTATTTTATTTTCCTCATCTTTTAGTTCAAAAAAATATGATTTACCTAACCCAGATTTTTCATATTCTAAAAGAACTTGTTCAACGTACATTCTAGCTGTTTCATAATTAACTGTACCTCTTTCATCAGCATACTGCACAGGATCAGGTCTTCCTAATTTAATAAAAGCTTCAATACGTTCTACAGACGATGCTGATTTATAATCAGACCATCCTTCAGGAGTTGGCTTATATGAAGTATTTGTTCTAGCATAAACTTCATCAAAATCAATACCTAACTTACCACATAAAATTTCTCCATCTTGTAATATAGTAAATTTATCACCTTCAAGATATGGAGTATAATAACTTACTCTTTCATGATCCCAATTGCCTTCTCTAAATGCTTTATCATCCGCATCTCTAAATTCTTGTCTACAGTCAGGATAAATATCATGATCACCACTATGAATACCTAAAGCAATTGATGTTTGTTCTTCTGTTTTATTTGAAATTGATAAAGCAACTGCTTGTGTGATTGAAGCAAATATTTTATTTCTATTAGGTACTACTGTAGCTTTCATATTTTCAGATGCATAATGCCCTTCTGGAACTTCATCTCCACCTTCAACTAATGCTGAATCTAACAAATCTACTAAACCATCTAATTTAATTGACTGGTAAGTAACATTATGCCCATTTCTTTTTAAATAATCAACTAATGCCCTTGCTCTTTTTAGTTCAACTTTATGTTTTTGACCATAATCAAATGATAAAGCTGTTACTGTTTTAAATTCATCAAGACATTTAAGTAATAGTGTACTTGAATCCATACCACCTGAAAGTGATACTACTGCATGTTTTGGACGTTGTGCGTCCTTAAAATTTATTTCTAATTGTGTCATTTTATTTATTTTAAATTGCCAGGTATTTTAAGCGTATAGGCAAACGCTATTACATATCTCTTAATTTATGCATCTTTTCTTGAATAACTACTCTAAAATGGGTTCCTTGTATATTTGCACTTCCCCCTTGTCTTAAAAGTTTTTTAAATAAAAATATTTCATTTTCAGACCACAATTCGCTTAAAGCAATAACTTCATCCTTATGTGCGGTTTTATCAGTACTTTTATTTAAATAAATTGAATGATTAAATCTTATTGATTGTTTTGATAGTGCCATATTACATTATTTTTGGTAGTCTAAATTTTAATATTGGAGTTCCGTTTACTGTTGGTTGACCTAATTCATCAAATCCAACTTCTTTAACTTTAACTGGTTTATTTCTAAATTTACCAGTTAACATAATATCCCCTACTTTAATGGGTATTATAAATGTATTTTTATTTGTGTAGGTTGCTTTCATAAACTATTAATAGATTTAAATTTGTTAAGATTATAATCTAGTAATTCATAATCTATTTGATCTTCTAACATATAAAAATAATCATTCATATTTGCTTTAGGTTTAGAATATAAACCTGAGTGATCATATTGAATATTTTCTAATGTAGCCATTACTGGGTTTGAAGTATCAATAGATTCAATACAATTTATATTTTTATACCAACTAAACTCTTGAGGAACAGCACATCCTAATAAATGTATTCGATCATCTTGCTTTATTTCACCAGTTTTAAGTAATGTTGATATAACAAATAATCTACCTAATGCTTTACCTAAATCTTTATTGGGGTGAGTACAAATATTATTATAATAAGAAGCACCATAAGAAAATGCTATTTTACCATAATTTAAATCCTTATACGCTGTAGTACATTGAGCTGCTTCATGTAGTGTTTTTGCTTGTACTACAGCAACTCTTTCTACTCCCTTGGGAAAATCATACAATTGCCATATAGAAGCATTCTGGATGGATTCTTCGGCATTTTCCCAAACATCAGGTACTATAAATTCATTAGGTTGTATTTCATTAACCCAATGTATAAGACGTTCATGGTTATAAGCTTCACCTAATTCATGGAGAGAATTATCCATTATAATATAACGCCCATTAGCTTTAGCTTTGCGAAAAAATTCTAAGTATTTAGGTTCTTCATCTAATAAATGGGGGAGGCAATAGTCATAATTATTAAACTTTAGACTATCTTCTAATAAACACATGGGTGTTTCGTGACTTACTTTGATTTTCATTTATAACTTTTTATTTGTAACTAATATACGAAAAATGGTTTATTCAACCAAACTAGATTAATATTTAATAATTAAATCATCGTCTTCGTCCTTTTTTTTATTCATTTCATCATATATTTTTTGATCTTTTTCATCAATTACCCCATCACTATTTAAATCTTTAATAACATTAGTAACCATAGGATATTTTTTTTGATATTCTTTTAAATCCTCTTCACTTATTGATTGAGGTTCTTCAAGAAAATCTTCAGTATCAGATATAGGAGAGGCTATAGCATCTTTAAATTGTAAATCTTTTTCATCTTTCCAATATCCTTCTTCAACGTAGTTTTCTTTAAATTCTGATTTATCGTTATCATCTTCTTCCTCTTCTTTAACTTCTATAATTTCACCATAAAGGTTTTCTTTAGTTTTTGGTTTTATTTGAGCAAAAGCAAAGTTAGCAGCTACTACTAAAGCTATTGCTAAGGGATCAAACACAAAAATAATAGTTAGCAATAAATAATTAATTATCTTATCCATAGGAATTCCAGTTAGACCTGATAGATATTTTAAGGGGCCTAATTCTCCTGATACTGCATCACTTGTTTTTATTTCCACTATTTCAGTTTCATACTCAAATAACTGTTCATTTAATATATCTACCTTACTATTAATTACAGTTTGTCGTTCAATTGCTTGGTCTAATTGTTTTTCTAAAGCCCTTCGAGTTGCCCTTGATGTTGTTGTTATTATATTACCTGATGTGTCTTTATACTGTATTTTATTCGTAGATAAACCAGTCCTCAAACTAGACACCGCCTCATTAATAGATGATTTTTCTTCGTTATATACAAGTAATTGTCCTTGGACATTATCTCTTTTTACTTCTACTAATGATATTTTTGCGTCTATAGTTCCAGATTTTGAGGCTGTTTCTTGGTAAGCAGCACTTAAAAATCCATAAATACCCATTGAAGTTATTAATATTAAAACAAAACAAGCTACAGATAGATAATATTTTAATAATTTTGGTATAGTTTTTCGATATTGGTATAAAAGAGATGCTATAACTAACTTAGCAATTTCTAAAGATGCAGCCATTACAATAACAGCAAAAGCAGCACCCGCAAATAATTTACTTAAACCACTAACTGAGTAGAAGGCAGCGGATGCACTAACAGATAGTGCAGACAGAGCAATAAAAGAGGGGAATAATCTTTCTTTAATTTTTTCAAGCATAATTTTTAGTTTTAGCTCCTAAAACCCTTATGCTTATCTATGCGATCTAATATTTTATTTAATTCTTCTGTTTTAATTAGACCAGCCATAGAAGCATTTTTAAGGGCACTTATTAACTGTAGTACCATGAACGGTACAATAACTACTTCCGATAGCCAAGCTGTTCCTGCAAATCCTTTTTCAACCATTAATATTACTGTTAGTATAGCTAACCATGTAAATGTATTTTTTGTTATTTTTAAAGCTTTATAAGTTTTAAAACCTTCTCTTTTAACTCCGGCCCAAATCCCAAATATACCATCTAACCATAGCACAGCTACTACAGCTAAATATTGTTCCATATTAGCCATTGATAAATCTAAAAAATATGTACACAAATAAGTGCATACTGATGTTATTCCCACAATTGTTATTTTAGTTTGCATTATTATAATGATGTTAACATATCGATTAATTCTTGTTGTGGAAACATATCAAATTTATCTTTACGAGTATTTGTATGAGTCCATAACCCTTTTGTTTTACCGTAGTAAGCATTTTCGTTAAATTCAAACCCATCTGCTCCTTTTAATTTTATTTCTTCTACTAAACCTTTTCGAATATCAATTTCATCCCTATCAGCTATATAAAGTAACCATAATTTAAGGGATTTGATTTGTTCATCTGAATATTTGTGCCATGTTTTAAACCCTCTAAAAGGTTTTTTCAATTCAACTATCTGTGATTCATGTACTGAGGTTCCTGCGTAAGTTTTACCATTCTTAATGTATCCAAAATTACAAACTTCAATGCCAACTGAATGTGTATGCATATGTTGAGAGCCATTCTTACCTAAGTGCCATCCATAATGTCCATCAGGAAATGCTTGAACCATGACACCATCAAAATCTGTATTATTACCTTTTACAGAAGGACCACCTAATACGAATTCGGTTGATACTGCACCTCTACTATCTCTACCCCATTGGTCTATACAATTAAAAGGATTGTGCCACCCCGCTGTATGGTGAATAAAAACGTATTCTTTTTTAGTAATATCACTTTTATACTCACCTTCAGGTAGAAAGTGTCTATTGATTATGAGTCCGTTTTCTGTTTTATAAACTTTTTCCGAATCATCAGTACTAGCCAAACCCATACAATCCCAAGTGGAAGTACCCACAATACCATCAACAGTAAGGCCGTTGATTTTTTGAAATTCTTTAACTGCGAATTCAGTTCCTTTACCAAATATACCATCTGCTCCTACTTCTAAGAATTCTTGTAATAATTTAACTTCTTTTCCTTTTGAACCTACTTTTAATAGCATACTAATAAATATTGTAAATTATATTATTATTCATTAATTTGTTTTTCTTTTTTTACTATGAGCCGCACTTTTAATTATTCTTTCTTCCATTCTTGCTATTTTAACTCTTAAATTAACATTTTCTTCAATTAATCCATTAACTTTATTTTCTAAGCTTATTATTTTTTCTTTTAATTCAAGTATTATTTGAAGGGATAATTTATCTTCTCTTGCATCTTTAGAAGCAGATTGGTCCATTTTCTTTTTAACAATAGTCCAAATTTCTTTCACCCCTAATGCTGATATGAGTGCTATTAAGAGGGGTTCATTTCCCTCCATCATTTTATTAGGAATAATTTTTTATACATCCTTTTTCTTCCCAAATATTTTTTCTAATCCAGCTATTCCAAAGCATCCTAAAGTCATTAAAGTAAAAGAATCATATATAAACTCATTGATTACTAAATCCTTTCCGAAATACCCTGTTGTTAAATCAACGATTGCGAATATAGTCATTACTGCGAATGACATGAATCCAATAACGCTTTTTTCATTAATATTATTGTCGTCTTTAAATATATTTTTAAGTCCCATTATTTTTCTTTTTATATAGTTCATAATTTAAAACATTTAATTAATAACAATTTTATTTTTACCATTTACGTTTTTTCGGAACTTCTTTAATAATTACAGTTGTTTTTCGTTTTTTTAGTAATTCCATCTGTTTATTTAGTTCCTCAAATTTAGCATCCTTATCAGTACCATCTTTAAGCATTGTAGATGTTATTTTAACTTCTTCTCTTAATAAATCATGAGATTCTTCTAATATTTCTACTCGTTCCTCTAGATTTATAATCATCTTCTCATTCCACTCTTCTCTAAGATCATACTCTAACCTTTCAACTGAAGCTTTAGGTTCATTTTTTGCTACTTCTATATCAGCTTGTAACGTATAATACATACCTACAAATGTAGTTGTAATCATTACTATTGCTATTATAGTTTTTAAATCGACCTTTATTTCTGTATTTTCTCCTATTTTCATTTTTTTAAATTATGCATAATTCTACTTTTACTTTTAATTTTCCCAAAACTATTTTTTTAGAACTTGGTAAAATTGTGAAAACTGCCACGTGTTTGTGGTTGATAATAAATATAAAAAAAGAGGTGCTTATGCACCTCTCTTCTATTTTTATTTATATGATATTTTAAACCCTTTTGTTAAGGTAGGAATTTTACCATTTGCTTGGGGTTTTTTCCTTAATATTAACTGAATAACCGGTCTACTAACTCCAATCCACTCTGCTGCTAATGCTTGATTACCAAATTCTTTAACAACTTTCCCATCCAATGATTCTACTATAACAGGGCACCTAGGTGCATTCTTTAACTTATTTTTCCATTCTTCGGTATGTTGCCATTTTTTTCTATTAGCACCAAAGTCTTTAGGTTTAGGTTTGCCTTTTAATTTTTCACTTATTTTACGTTTAGATTTAGCTGTATGAGTATTAGTACCACACCCTCCTCTGTTATCATTTAAACCTTCATTAAGAGTATTGAACTTATCTATCCAGTAACGTTCTCTTTCTCTTAAATATTTACCATCACCTTCTACCTCTTCAAGTACTTCAAATTTATGATTTTCAAACCCATATTTTTTAAGTGAAAGCTTGATGGAAGAGTTTTTAGATATTCCAGTATAGCTCTTATAGCTCTTCCATCTTGTTTCTATATCCTTAGATAAACCAATATATTGTTTACCTTCAGGATTTGTTATAACGTAAATTCCTTGCATATTGTATTTTATTATACATATACAATTTTCTCGTTAACCATCACATGATACACAATCAGCTGTTCTACTTCCTAAATCTCCCTTAATTACAGAATCAGTTCGTAAATAATATAAGGTTTTAATTCCTAATTTCCAAGCTTCCATATGTACTTGATTAATCCATCTAGGTGAGTCAGTAGGTGCAAACGCTAAATTTAAGGATTGAGTTTGATCTATATATCTCTGTCTAATAGCAGCTTGTTGAACTAAACCTAGTTGATTTATTTCAGCAAATGTTAAAAATATTTCTTTTTCTTCTTCATTTAAAATGCTACTAGGTAAATTAACAACACTACCATCATCAGCTAATATTTGATCCCAGACTTTACTATTATCTTCTCCTTTATCTTTTAATAATTTTTCTAATTCGGGATTTTTAACAATAAATGTTCCTTTTGCTCCATTGAATGTATAAACGTTAGCTGGTTGTGGTTCAATTCCAGCTGAGCATCCACTTATTCTAGAATTAGAAACTGTTGGAGCAATAGCTAAAACATGGCTATTTCTCATACCAGTTCCTTTACACCATGATGGTTCTCCATACTCAACTGCTAATTGTCTAGAAGCTGCTTCTGCTTTATTTCTAATATCACTAAAAATTGTGTGAGTCCATGCTGTTGAAGCAATTGAATTAAATGGTAAATTTTTATTTTGTAAAAAAGTATGCCACCCCATCACTCCTAAACCTAATGCTCTTCCCTTCATAGCATGTTTATGGGTACGTTTCATTGATTCTTTACCATTAGTTTTATCAATAAATTCTTGCATTACCCCATCTAAAAAATAAGTTGCTAATTCAATAGCATCTGTATCTTTCCACTCATTATATTTGGCTAAATTCATAGAAGATAAACAGCAAATAAATGAATGTTCTTCATCTGTATGTAATGTTATTTCAGAACAAATATTAGTCATTGACACTTTAAGATTATTCATCATATAAGCTAAAGGATTATCTTTATTAACGTTATCCTCAAACATAATATACGGTTCACCTGTCTCTACACGCGATTTTAACACATCTAACCACAAAGACATAGCATCTGCGTCACGATCATTTAGCTTGCGCATAAACGCATCATCTACAACAACACACTGATGTAAATTTAAACATTGTCTATTAGGATCACCTTTTGGTCTACGAATTTGCATAAACTCATGTATATCTGGGTGATTAATATTTAAATTAACAGATGCTGCTCCTCTTCTAACTGATCCTTGATTTGTTGCTATAATTGTTGAATCATAAATTTTAGCCCAGGGGACAATACCTTCAGATTTACCATTTCCCCTAATACCTTCACCTCTTCCTCTAACCTTATTGAGTGATATACCAACACCACCCCCATAAGAAGTTAAACGCATAAGTTCAGCATTAGTTAGCCCTATTCCTCTAATTGAATCTGGAGTGTCAATCCCAAAACATGATATTGGTAAACCTCTATCTGTACCCATGTTTGAAATAACAGGTGAGGCTAAACCTAACCAACCATTCCAAATAATTTTGTAGAATTTAGCTTCTAAATCAGGTCTATCTAATCTAGTTGCTGCAGCCTTTGCTACTCTTCTATAAGCTTTTTTTGGTGTTTCACCAGGTAGTAGATACCCTTTACTTATTGTTGATAAACTTACTTCATCCATGTGAGAAGGGTAATCTTTACCTTTTTCCCACTCGGAATAGTTTGATACTAATGTATTATTATCCATTTAATTTTTTTAAAATATTTAAAATAAAGCACTTTCACTCCAATTCATATTACCTTTTGAATAATTAGTAACACGATTAGCAAAAAAGTCAGTGTGTTGTTTTCCTGCTGATAAATGATCGAACCACTTCATTCTTTCTACAGCTTTCATATCAACATTTTCTAGAATTGGTTTATATCCTAAATCTCCTAATTTTGTATTTACCCTATTTTTAATAAAATGGGTAAGGTCATCTTTACTGCAACCCTCTAAATCACCCTGCTCATATACTTTTTCAATAAAGTCTAATTCTAACTTTAATGAAAGTAGGGCAGCCTCATTAATTGCAGCTTCTAATTCTTTTGTTTTTAATTCTGGATGTTCTTCTAAAAGAGTTCTAAATAACCAACAACCAGCGTCCGAATGCATAGATTCATCTCTAATAGACCATTCAACTATTTGCCCAACACCTTTAAGTTTATTTCTTAATTTAAATGATAATAAAATAGCAAACGATGAAAATAAATTTACTCCTTCTGTAAAAGCTGAAAATATAGCTAAGGACTTTGCTCGTTCATGCCAATCTACTTCTTCACCAAAACTAGCAGCATTTTCAGTTAAAGCTTCTATTTTAGCCATTGTG
>TARA_R110000765_G_scaffold133349_3_pt1 | contig 13268 bp, 25 predicted proteins | sample TARA_R110000765 | Tara Oceans TARA_R110000765 (sample SAMEA4398168) | marine metagenome | biome: Polar Biome; feature: [MES] marine water layer (ENVO:01000295) within the mesopelagic zone...; material: water (ENVO:00002006), including particulate matter (ENVO:01000060) such... | reverse complement strand
AGTGACTATTAATTTGGTTATGTCTAAATTTAGTATTATATTTGTCTAAATCAAACACAGAAATTATGAACAGAGTAAGGTTTTACTACACTTTAAAGGAGCTTGGAGAAGTTACTTGGGCAGTACGTAACTGCAAGAGACCAAAGGCAACAAGAGAGTATAAGCAGTTGCTTAAGATGCTTAACGAAGACTCAATAGAGTCGTTTGGATACTACTCAAATTGGGGAGCAAGAGCTTTTCTGAGAGGAGATAAGATTACAAAGAGTGAGTTATCACGATAGCAATGAAACTTGGTGGAAGCTGAAATAATAAGGCTTGAGGGTTCGATTCCCTCCTTTGCTACTAACATTTAAACCATAGTAATTATGAGCAGATTAAAGGATAAGTTAGTAAAGAAGTTTAGCGTAGTGGAATACGTTAGGCACGAGACATCATACGGCTCGACTGAGGCTGAGAAGCGTACTATGAACTATGAGATTGAGTGGAATAAAGACCAATCACGGGGATGGTATGAGATATATGATGAGGAAAGTGGAGGAGAGGATTACTACGCAGAGGGAATCCTTACGTTTGAGGGTAATGAGCTGATAGATTACGATGGGGTTTTTGAGCTATCAGAGCATACGCTTAACACGTTAGAGGAGATGGGAGCAGATGTAGAGGAGATGAGAGGTTAACTGATGAGGATTCACTATCCGAAACGATTGTCCGTTTAAACGGACTTTCGTCTTAACCAAAACTTAGAAATTATGGGACACATGAAAGAATTATTTCTATCAATCCAACAAGGAATGATGGAGGGTATTAACATTGAGAGAGCTGAGCGAGAGCGAATGCTTGATGATGAGTACAGATTAAAGATGTACTCAGACGAGGATAGAGATTTAATCAGAGAAGTTGAATCAGAGCTAAAAGAAAACAATCATGGAGAATAAAACTCAAGCAAGAGAAGATATTGGGAAGTTAAAACAACTACCAAGCTCTCATAGATTTATTTTCGTAAAAGACCTTTCTACAGAGAGATTGAATGATGTTGCGGATGAGTTATACCTTGATTATGACGAACACGACGACGTTCAAAGCAGAGTTTTACAATACTTTAACAACTAAAACTAAACATTATGTACTACGAAGTATTTTTTGAGAGCGATACTCACGCAGAGTGGGTTGCTACATTTGAAACAGAAGAACTATTTATTGCTTGTTTCCCCGCATTGGAGAGAGAGGCTAAGAGTCAAGGAATGAAAGTTACAGAGAGAGAGATAAATAGTGGGCATTAAATTTGGTCATGTCTAAATTTAGTCTTATCTTTGTACAAATCAAGTGCAATTAATCAGAGGTCTGTCCGTTCAAACGGACTCCTCACAAACAATCCAAACATTATGTGCGTTATTATTATTAAGCAGAAAGAACAAGTTATGTCTCGTGAGATTGCGAAGACATCTGCGAGAATTAATCCTCACGGATTAGGAATTATTTGGTTAGATACCTTTGAGGTAACCTACCATGAGTCAAAAGATTACGGTCTACTACTAACAGAGAGACCGTTCATTGCTCACTTTAGATATGCTACGGTTGGCGCTATCAACAGAGAGAATATGCACCCATTCCAATGTGGTGTACAGAAAGATGAGTGGCTAATGATGAACGGGACTATCAAAGGTATGGGTAATGCTCAGATGTCAGACTCAAAAGCGTTAGCTATATCACTTGGTCAGATACCAAGACAGATGTGGAAGCAAGAGTTGGAGCAGTACGAATCACGATTCGTGACTATCAATACACGTACTCGCTCATTCCAAATATACAACAGAGATGCCTACACATACCGAGATGGTATATGGTACTCTAAAGCTAATGTACTGCAAGACAACTTGATTGCGGTATATGGTACTCTAAAGAAAGGGTATAACAACTACTACTCATACCTACGTTCTTCAAAGCACGTAGGGTCGGGTACTACGCAAGATAAATATCCTTTACTTATTCAAGGTTTACCATACATGGTAGACAATAAAGGTGTTGGTCATAACGTAGAGGTTGATGTGTTCAAGGTATCAGACAAAACCTTTAGCGATATTGATATGCTTGAGGGACACCCAAGATGGTATAAGCGTAAGCAGATACCTGTTAAGATGAGCGATGGCAAGGTTGTAGTATGTTGGTTATACTTTAACCCAAAAGAGGTAGACTCAAGCACAGAGATGCACAAGAGCTATACTCATAGCGTTAGACCAACTATATCTAACACCTACTCTACTCCTACATTTAAACAGATAGATGCTGACACATTATTTGAGAATCGCACGGTTAGAGAGTACGAATGTTGCGAGTCAGACACTAAGGATTGTATGTTTTGCTTTCAAGAGCTACAATTTGACGACACTATTAACCAATATCACTGCAATGGATGTAACGATTGGTACACTATGGCAGAGGTGCATAACTTTTAAAAGTAAAATGATATGAGCGAGACGAGAAAAATTATAGCAGAAGTACAAGCCTTAAATAGAATAATATGGGCAAAAGAAAATGGTAGGATGCACCACGTTGATGCTAACAAACTTATAGCAGAATTTATGGGTTGGGATATTCAAAACCAAACTACAATTCCGACTAACATACATTTATCTAATTTAGAATTTGATAATGGAGAAGTAATGGAGTTAAAATACCACACCGATTGGAATTGGCTTATGCCTGTAATAAATAAGTGCTATCAAGAATATATGAGTAAGCATATTGCAGAGGTGGTTATGACTTGCGACATAAGTAAAGCATACCAAGTGGTAGTAGAATTTATTAACGAGTATAACTCAAAAGGATAGAAAGCATGAAGAATGTTAAGTTAGCAAAAGAGATATTAGAAGACGATGGGTATTTTGTTGAAAACTTGTGGCACGTAGAGGACGTTATGTGTAAGTTTGAATGCACGGAAGATGAGGCTCAAGAAGTACTATATAACGTCTTAACTAACGAGTGGATAATGGAACAGATACAAGTATCCATTGATGACACAGGGTTAGACATGGAGTTGAAGCCAAAGAAAGAATTTGGAAGATAACTTGGAAGAGTAAAGAGAATATAGTATATTTACTTAAGGAGTGTGAGTGACTTGCAGTTAAACTCTTATAACAATAGCGACTGCCGATAAGACTTTCGTACAAAACCTATTGACTCCTTAAAAATATTGTGACGTAGCTAATTGGTTTCTCCGATGTCTTGGGGAATGAGGGGCTATCTACTTAGGGTTAATAATCCTGCTACGGAATTTCATAAGGGATAAAGATAGTCAAAGACACTTTTCATTTTTAAAGGGGAGTCCGTTCAAACGGACTCCTTTTTTTAACTAAAATTTGGATTTAAACAAATAGTGTACTATATTTGTACATATTAATTAACTAAACTTTTAACACAATGGCAACACTAATTAAGTCAAACGGAGAGAAACAAGATGGCTATGTAGCTACAACACTAAGCGAGATGCAAGGAGCAGTAGGTGGTTATATTGAGTTTATATACCTACCTAATAATTCGGGTCTCAACAACAAAGTCCTCGTGGTAAACGATGAAGGCGCACTAAAGCAGTTACCAAGAAATGTAGAAGCGTCTCAGCTTGCGGGACAAAACATTGTTGGAGATGTATTATTAATGAACCAAAAGGATATAGACTAATGGGAACTTTAATTTTAGGGGTAATAACTCCATTGATTTGCATTGCTCTCTACGTAGTATGGGAGATGGTGCGATATAATCCACAGAGTACTAACACTATAAAGGATGTAGAACATGAAGACAATACGACAGAAGATAACTAACGATATACTTGTAGAGAAGCTATGTAAAAGCTCAGATAAGTACTACATACAAAAATGCCAAAAGGCTTTAGAGGATTTAAACACATTAGATTTTAAGAGGTTTATAAACTCGGGTCATATAATGCCCGTTAAACATTTACGTGAGCGCTACCCTAAGAGACAGTTAAGAGAGGATACAAAGTCTGTATGTAGATACATAGGGGGATTCTGTATAGAGTTTGTTGGTGATAATAAATTCTTTTGGAACTACCATGAGGATAAAGATATTAAGCACGTAGAACACACCTTATTTAACCACATAAAAGAACTAATTAATGAGCAAGAGAGATAGAGGTAGTCAGATAAAAGATAAGACTAACCAAGTTAGAGATATGTTATTAGAGAAGAACAAAGCATACGGTAGTTCAGCTCTTGAACCATTAAACATATTCAATAAAGGTAACGCAACTGACTCACTACGCTCGCGCATAGATGATAAGTTAGCAAGGATAAAAAACGTAGGGATATCAGATGAGACAGAGGATACTCTGTTTGATTTATGTGGATACCTTATTTTATTAATGATTTCAATTGACGACCATGAAAAGAAAGATATTTAATCAGTACGTTTCACACGTTACAGAATTGTTTCGTATGGATGAGGAGGACTTATTTAAAAAGTCAAAGAAACGAGAGCGAGTAGATGCGAGACATATGCTCTACTACCTGTGTGCTACACGACCAATGCGTATTAGATACATAGAGGAGTTTATGAAAGAGAAGGGGTATATTATTACTCACTCAACTATCATACATGGGATAAAATGTATGGAGGAGAAGATGGATACGGATAAAGATTACACTACTATCATTAAAAAAATTGAGCTATGCGTGGATTAGAATGGGTATTTAATGATGCTCGTGAAGATGAGTTTGCGGGAGACTTAGATGACTCGTATGTAGAAGCTCGGATAGTGTTTGGAGTTAAGATAGTTAGAGATAGGGATACAGGTGAGATTGAGATACTTAACACCACTAAAGGAGGAGATTACTACGAGGAAATTTCTAAGAAAGAGTATGATAATTTCTACATAAAAGGTTGGAGGTATGGAGTTTATATTGTATCTTTGTCTAACTATCGTAGAAAGCTTGACTTAATTAACGATAGGATACAAGACCTTATCGGTAAGTCTGCAAGGAAAAAGGATATAGACTCTCTACAGGAACGTAGAAAGAATATTATGCAGAGATACACTAAGGTATCTAAAAAATTAAATCTTTTAAATTAAACACATGAGCAAGAACACTTACACTACATTATCATCGCTCTCTATCAAGGATAAGATTGAGCGTAAAGGAAAGTTAGACTACCTATCGTGGGCTAACGCTTGGCATATGCTAAAGACTCAGTATCCATCAGCACAAAGGATGGTGTATGAGTCTCCAACAACAGAGTTAAATTACTTTACAGATGGCAACAGTGCTTATGTAAAAGTGGGTATAACTGTAGATGGGCTAGAGCATATTGATTACCTACCCATTATGGATTTTAGAAACAACTCTATTACATTGGATAAGATTACATCTATGGATGTTAATAAAGCTATCCAAAGGTCTACGGCTAAAGCTATCGCTATGCACGGATTAGGATTATCCTTATGGACGGGAGAGGATGTACCCGAATTAACGACGGCTACGGCTGATAAACCTAAGAAGAAACCTATCCAAGCTAAGACAACTTTAGAGCTTGGCGACGATAATTGGGTTAAGGTTATGAAGTACATAGGAGCTAACAAGAGTCTTGGTCTTACGCAGATAGTTAAAAACCTTGAAACAAAGTATAAGATTAAGGTATCTGTTAAGAAAGAGATTGAAAAAGCTATGTAATATGGTGGAGGTTATAGAGAAACTTAGAGATGACGCTGAGTATTACGGAGGGATAGGTAAAAACTATCTCTCTAACTCAGACATCAGCGCATTACTCAATAATCCTAAGGATTTTGGGGTAGCAAGGGCAGACAATCCTGTGTTCGCTAAAGGTAGAGTCTTCCATCAGATAATACTTGAGCCGGAGAAAGCTAAAGACACTATATCGCTTGACGTTTCATCACGTAACACTAAGAAGTATAAAGACTTTGTTAGTGACAACGATTTAGATTTTGTGTTGTTAGATAAAGAGGTTGCTGAGATTAAGTCTTGGACTGACGCAATGAAGTCTAATATGGATTTCTTTGATTTAATTTATGCTGAGGGCAACGAGTTTGAAGTGCCGAGTATAAAGGAGATTAAAGGAGTTATGTGGAAAGGGAAGGCAGATATTGTAGGTAAAGATGTTCTTATAGACTTAAAGACTACAGGGGATATTAAGAAATTCAAGAGGTCTGCTTACCTATACAACTATGATAGTCAAGCTTACATATACCAAGAGTTATTTGGTAAGCCATTAATATTCTTAGTGATAGATAAGACTACTCATATGCTTGGAATATTCAGACCTACTGATGAGTTTATCAAGAGAGGAGAAGCTAAGGTTGAGAGAGCAATAGAGGTGTACCATAATTTCTTTGGAGAGAATGCAACCGAAACTATTGACGACTATTATATTGAAGATTACATTGATTAGTCCGTGCAAACGGACTTACACAGATGGTTCATTACAACGCCCTAGAGTTGTGGTAAACCTTTCATTACTAGGGATTTAAACATATGTTATGTCAGAGAAAAAAGAAAAAATCTTTGCAGACGGTTTCTCGTTTTCAACGAGAGAAAATCAACCCGACTTTGTTGTTGGGAGAGTATCAGTAAAGGTAGAGGATGCTATTCCTTTCCTTAAACAACACGGAGCTGAACGTGGATGGGTAAACTTAAACATCCTCGTAGGGCGTAGCGGTAACCCATACATAGAGCTTGACACTTTCAAGCCTAAGTCAAGCACAAGCACGGCTAAAGTTACTGAAGAAGCGGAGGATGACCTACCGTTCTAATTAAATTTAAGTGGGTGTAAATTCTTATATTTACACCTACTTATTATTGTAGGATGGTGAAATTGGCAGACACACCCACCTGTCTCGTGGGCGTAGATTAAGGGATAAACATAGGGTATTGGGTTGACCACAAAAGCCTACGCATGGCTTTGCCCTACGGCTAACCTCTACGTGAAGGTTCGAGTCCTTCTCCTACAGCAACGAGAGTACCAAGCGTGAGTTGGGCATATAGTGAAAGTCCTGATTATTCAGGCAAAAAATCCTACCTGTGGGAAGGTAGGTAAAATCAGCGTCAAAAGTAAAGCCAAACGTGGGGGTATGCCCTGCGGAGGTATCGGCATACCTTTCGAGGCTTCGCTTTTGATTAACTAAAATAATATTCAGATGGCTGACATTACAATGTGTAACGATAAAGAGTGTACGATGAGAGAGACTTGTTATAGATACAAAGCCTCTGTAAATCCATATAGACAATCGTACTTTTCTGAGGTAGTTAAAGGTGATAAGGACGAGGATGGTAATCATTCTTGTGGCTACTATTGGGAGCTTGATAAGAGAACAAAGCGACATTTGGACGACTTCCTGTATAGGAAGAGTGAGGGAACAAGTGAGGGAACAAGTGAGGGAACAAGTGAGGGAATAAAATGATAAGAGCAGTATTAATTATTATGATAGTTGTCGGGGTAAGCTTAATGCTTGAGGATATATTATCAGGGAAAGGGTGACAATCCGTCACCGTTTCAATATGTTAGGGTATAACCTTACATTAATCCCTAATAGTATGGCTATAACCTTACAAACTGTATGATATATCATACAATAAGTGCTAATATTGTTCATAGTGACGTACATATCATGCATAATACGTCAGTTTAAACCTGACATTCGTGATACGCGAATTGCGAATTGTAAGTTTAACTTGTAAGGATTACTTACAAGTTGATAGATAAAATGAAAGCAAAAGTTTACCAAAAGTCCCGAATACAGGTAATAATTGGGATATTATACTAAGAAAAATGCACACACCACCTAATTATGTACCAAATTGGTACACAATTGTACTAGAACAAGGGCAAGTGTCTTATAATTTTGTAACAAAGCAAACGTAAATAAATAAGTTATGGAACAAAGCAGAATACCACAGTGGAACGCTAAAACTAAACTTAGTATAGAGTGTTACCAAACATTCAGTACTCAAGTAGAGTTGTTTCCTAGGGTATCAATTGTTTATGGATTTGGGGAGACTGTTGAAGTTAAAACTAGTGAAGGGAACACAGAGATAATTAGAAACGGAATAGCTATTGAATGGCTATGGTTTGCATTATTTATTACGAGAAAAAAAACTATTAAAATTAAATAAAATATTATGCAAGGTCTAAGGTCGTTGATAAATAACATCCTTACTGCTGATAAGCTTGGTAAACAAACTGAAGCTTGTAGAAAATTAGAGGATGGTGTAAAGGAGTATGTAAAACATGAGGTGGTGTGGGAGTTAGAACAACTAGCCTCTCGGCATAACGCAATGGGATACCCTACAGGTATATTGATAGATAGAATCTCTACTATTCGAGAGTCTTAATATGTAAATGTGGTTCATATTTGCACCAATAAAGCTCATTTTGTGCTAATTATGAGCCATAATAGTGTATTGATTGAGCTTGTTATGTAATCTTTAGTGTTTACATTCACCAAAAAAACGGTTATTTGGTGTTTACATTCCCTAAAAAACCGCTGAAAAGTAGATTAGGACTTTTAAATAGAGTTAACGGATTAATCTTATTTGAATAAGCTTTAAGTATAGTTAAAGCTTTACCATTTTGTTGACGTTAACAAAAACAAAAACATATATATATTAACCAAACACAAACTAAGTTTATGGATGAGATTTACATATCAACCTTGATGGTATTATTAATAGTAGGTTACTCGTACTATTGGGTATTTAACGATGATAAGAAGGAGTAAAAACTTATATATGATATAGGGGTGTGATAACTTGTTGGTATGATAGGTAAAACGATGAGACGTACATCGGGTGAATCCATGCAGAGGTCTTGGTGTACAATAGGACTATTGCAATAAAGAAAGCACCACCGCATCCCTTAATCGTAAGTTAATGTGGTGAAAAATAGTTATTAATGGTGAAAAATAGTTATGGGAAGAGTAAGTATAGATAAAGAAGTATTAGTAGAGTGCTTCCCTTACATGGAAGATTATTATAATCTCCCCCGTAAGAAGAAGAAGGCTATGAAAGGTATGGTGACAAAAGAAATAAAGAAGGCTATATTATTTTATATAAATAAAGAGATAGCCTTGTGCGGTAAGTTGGATTTAACTAAATAAAAATAACATGAGAAAGCTATTATGGATTGGGTGCATGATTATGACGAGCCTAGCACAAGCTCAAGGAGTAACTTTTTATGAATCAAGTTTATCACAAGGGTATGTGTTTAATTACGACACCAAAAAGTATGAACTAAAAGAGGAGCTGTGGGAGAAAACAAGGTTCGCTTACACTAGAGAGTGGGTTGCAATAGAGTTTGAGCCTGATGAGATTTACAAAGTATGGTGGGCTTTCTACAATGAGCCTATTGATGGATTGAAATGTTATTACATTGAAGGGGATGCTTGGAAGATATGTACTAACACAAGAGATAATCAGGTGTGGCTCTATAAAGATAACCGCGACGGATACTTTGAAAAACTGTGGGTTATATCTAAAATAGAGAAGGTAAAGCAAAAGTAAAACAATATAAAAACAAGACAAGATGAGTACTACGTTTGGAGTTTTAGTAAACAATAAGGAGGTATCAATTGCGAGAAGAGTCGGAGGTGTTGACGGGGCTACTATTCATTTTACAAATGAGTTAGCTGAAGCCTTACCTAACGACACACCCGTTATTCCTTTAGATAATACAGCTCAAGGTATCTTTACTATTGGGGATATTAGGAATCATCTTGCATTTGGAGATGAGAACAGAGACGCTTTAGATAGAGAGATAGCTGACCTACCTAATGATTACATTAAATCTATAAAGGTAAAACCTATCATAGATGAGACGGATTATCTTACGTCATCAAAAGCTAATAAGGAACATTTAGATAAAGCTATAAAGGAGATGGGTAAAGGGTCTGACATAAACCCTAAGGCATTATTATCATTAGGGTTTGAAGAAGTATATCAATCTCCTGACATGGGGGAGGCGGGATATATTTACTATGCTTTAAACTTATATGGTATAGAGCTTCTTTCAACCGCTTCAGATGAGGGTGAGTTGAAGGTTGTGCTTGGTGATGATACCGAGATAAACGAGCTATCAAAGCTACAGAGTTTAGTTACTAGCTTAAAACTGCTATAGTATACACCACTGCTATTAAGGTAGCGTATACAATCTTAGTGAATTTATTCATACCGCAAGTTACAATAAAAAAAAACTTGATATTAAGAGGAGGGAAACTAGCTTTCCTCTTTTTTTTTCATGTTGAAATGTAGAAAATCTTAGAGTATATACTATATATATATTTTTTCTTGGTATATATATTTTTTATTTCTATATTTGAATAATAAAATCAACATTTTCAACAGCACTACTGAGAATCAATTAGTTAAGTAAAATAAATTAACATAAAATCAACACAATGGTTTCAAAAAACGTCACGATATTTAAAAATATCAGAGAAACTGCTACTCCATTCCATCGGGAAGTGAGTGTGGTACTACAAAGGATAAAGGATGGGGCATCTAAAGAACTCGTCAAAGGTATTAGGCAAGAGAAAGATAAGTCGGCTCGTAATGAACTTAAAAAGAAATTGCCTGCTATATGTTTCTCAGGACTATTCACTAAAAGAAACGACAACTCTATCACTGAACATAGCGGATTAATATGTTTAGATTTTGATGGGTACGAGAAAAGAAAAGAGTTGCTTGCAGACAAAGAGCGATTAAGCAAGAGTAAGTACGTGTACTCTGTGTTTATATCTCCATCGGGTAATGGATTGAAAGCATTGATTAAGATACCACAAGATGTAGACAATCACGTAAACTACTTTAACTCTTTAGAGAATCACTTTGACTCTCCCTACTTTGATAAGACCTGTAAGAATGTCAGTAGAGTCTGTTATGAATCTTTTGACCCACTACTATACATCAATGAAACATCTTCTATATGGGATACAATAGAAGATATAGAATACACCGAGGTATCCGTAGTTAGAGATGCACCAACGATACCAATTACTGACGAGAATAAGATAGTTGAGATACTCGTTAAGTGGTGGGAAAAAAAGTATCCTATGTCGGAGGGGCAGAGGAATCAGAATGCATTCATCCTAGCTATGGCTTTCAATGACTACGGCATAAATAAAAGCTTAGCATCTTATGTTCTTAATGGTTATGCTAATGACGGCTTCTCATTAAACGAGATAGCTAGAACTATTGATTCAGCTTATGCTAACTCTCAGAACTTTGGAACTAAATACTACGAAGACGATGAGCAGGTTAATAACATCAAGGCAAAGTTAAGGCGAGGCGTAACAAAAAAAGAGGTACGCCATCAGTTAGAGGAGTCAAACATTGATGGTGATGTGATAGAGGCAGTATTGAATCGTGTATCAGAAGAGAGCTCTCTTAAACAGTTTTGGACTAAGAGTGATAAGGGTACAATAAAGATAGTACACATCCTATTTAAGCACTTCTTAGAGGATAACGGATTCTATAAGTATTGCCCTGAGGGTAGTAAGAATTATGTGTTTGTAAAGGTAACTAATAACCTTATAGACCATACATCAGAGAAGGAGATTAAAGACTTTATCCTAGGACATTTGATAGAGCTAGACGACTCAAGTATTTATAACTACTTCGCAGATAATACAAGATTATTTAGAGAGGAGTTTCTTACATTGCTATCCACAATAGATATATACTTCATAGCTGACACCAAAGATAGCGCATATCTTTACTATACTAATTGCGCTGTTCATATAACAAAAGACTCAGTTACCACTATAGATTATTTAGACTTAGGGGGTTATGTTTGGAAAGACCACGTAATAGATAGGGTATTTAATGTATGTGAGATTATAGACTGCGATTATAAAACATTCATTAATAATGTGTGTGGTAAAAATGAAACTAGGGTTAACTCAATGGAGAGTACAATTGGGTTTATGCTACACGCTCACAAGAATCTATCATACTGTCCGGCAATAATATTAAATGATGAGGTTATATCAGATAACCCTGAGGGTGGAACAGGTAAAGGATTGTTTATGAATGCTTTATCTAAAATGAAAAAGGTTGTAACTATTGACGGAAAGTCTTTTACCTTTGAGCGCTCATTTGCGTATCAGCTAGTGTCAGCAGATACTCAGATACTTGTCTTCGATGATGTTAAAAAGCACTTTGATTTCGAGAGATTGTTCAGCGTTGTAACAGAAGGCTTGACTCTTGAGAAGAAGAATAAGGACGCTATCAAGATACCATTCAGTAAGTCACCTAAGATTGCTATCACAACTAACTACGCAATTAAAGGTGCAGGTAACTCATTCGCTAGGCGTAAGTGGGAGCTTGAGCTTCACCAACATTATAATAAAAACTACACTCCAATGGATGAGTTTGGAAAGTTAATGTTTGGAGATTGGGATGATAGAGATTGGTGTAGCTTTGACAACTATATGATTGGATGCTTACAGAACTACTTAGCTAAAGGATTGCAGAAGAGTCAGTTTGTAAACTTGAAGATACGTCAGTTGTCAGCAGAGACCTGTCACGATTTCATTGAATGGTGTGGATTATTAGAGGGTCAGGAAAGCAACTCTTCTCTAATGATAGAGGTTAAGTTAAATACTCAGCAGTTATATTATGACTTCATTGAGGAGTATCCCGACTTCGCCCCAAAAGCAAAGATGACTATATCAAGAACTAAATTCTATAAGTGGTTAAACTCTTATGCGCTGTATAAGGAGGGGGTTAAGCCTGAGATTGGTAGAGATATTCAAGGTAAATACATGATAATTAAAAAGAAACCATCAACACAATTTAAACTACAAGAGTAATGGGAAAGTTAAAAAAACAAAACACGTTAGACCTCATCTTAGAACAATACGGTGAAGATGAGAAATTTTTAAAGCTAGATGATTTCGATGATGCTATTATTGGAGTTAGCTATAAGTCAAGAAAATTAGTTTACTCAATAAAAAAATGTATGAAAATCCTTACAACTAGAGAAGGGATGGAATACATAGACGCAATAGAGTGGATGAGTTTTAATATTTTAGGCTCACACGTTGGGGATAAGACACCAATATTTGTAGAGGACGAATGGTAGGCGTATTAGAGTGGAGGGACTATCAGTCGGATATAATTGATAGAGCCACAAATATAATACAGAGAAGCAACTTTGTATACCTAGCGATGGAGGTACGTACAGGAAAGACTCTTACAAGTCTTGGAATCTGTGGTAAGTTGGGGGTGGAGAATGTTCTATTC